>Ga0163146_10001232_pt1 | contig 36825 bp, 39 predicted proteins | sample OliLakLV19MP7G1_FD_148648 | JGI IMG/M metagenome (GOLD analysis project Ga0163146, IMG submission 148648) | Freshwater microbial mat bacterial communities from Lake Vanda, McMurdo Dry Valleys, Antarctica - Oligotrophic Lake LV.19.MP7.G1 | ecosystem: Environmental > Aquatic > Freshwater > Lake >...
TGCCATCTGGCGATTGCGCCGCGCTCGACAAGGCTGCGGAGCCGAAGGATACGCCAAAGTGAGCACACGCGATGAACTGCTGCGCGCCGTCGGGGAGGCGGTGCGCGATAAGTGTCGCTTCTGGTCTGGCTTTCCAGCGGCCACGAAGGCTGAACCCCACGGCGTCGTTTCTCACGAGGCTAGGAGTGCCGACGTCACAGGATCGGCGCCGAGCCCCGTGGTGGCGACCACGGCGACTGAGAAGGACGATGCCATGCCGCCTCCGAACTACGAGCGTCGGCTCACATACCGATTCCTCACGCTGCCATTCCGCCACCAGATAACCGTCGCCAAGAACCTCGACGTACTCACCGACGCCGATCGGGCGCTCAGCGACGGGGCGCTCTTGCGTGTCCTGTTCAAGCGTGCCGCCGAAAAGAGCCTCCTCGGGAAGCTCTGGGCCGAGACGGAGAAGCTTCACGACGATCCGGCGGACTTCAACCCTTTCGAAACCTCAAAGTAGACGGGAGCAGAGCTGTTCGCCGCGCTCGACAAGGCTGCGGAGCCGAAGGAGACGACCGAGTGATCACACCAGGCAAGTTGGCGTGTTCCCGCTGCGGCTACGCCGACGCGAGCGTGAGGCATAGCTGCGTGCCGAAGCTACTACCGCCGCACGTGCTCGCCGATGCCCGGCAGGATACCCTACACGGAGCGGGAGTCGTCCCCGATGAGGACACGTAGCCAGGCCGGCGTACTCTGGGCAGAGCGCGAGCGTACCGTGCGCATCGTGCGCGCGTGGGCGTCCTGGCTACGGAGTCAGGGCGTAGACCCGGTGGTCGTGCTCGCGATGCGGACACACATGGAGGAGGCGATCAGGGGTAAGCGTACCAGCGAGCCGCATGACGTCGCCGTGATGCGCTTGGACGTTACTCCTCGTCCGAGGACAGTAGCTCGGTCATCCAGCTAGCGACCGGTGCGCCGTACATGGGGACGCGCGAGTCGTAGAGCCCGCCGAGTCGCACCGCGCCCTGGATGCCGCGCGCCGGGTCGTGCATCGTCCCGAGCGCATCTACGCCGGCATCCATGATGACGCCCAGCGCTGGAATCTCCTTGAATTGCTCCGCCGGGTCGTCGCCGTACTTCTGGCCGAGGACTGGCGTCGCCGCCAGATAGGCAGCATCGCCAGCGGTGCCAGTCGTGCCCGTGAGACTGGACCGAGCCACCGTCTGCCAGGCCGGCAGCCGCCCCGTGGTGGCGCTCTTGGCGACAGAGGTCGCGGCGTTGGCGGCACCGCCGTACAGCGCCATGCCGCGCATACGCTGCCAGCCAAGGTCGATGAGTGATTGGTCCTGCGCCTTGTAGCCGTCAAGTAGTGGCCTGATCACGTCGTCCATCATGAGCTGCGTCTGCTTGATGCCAAACGTCTTGTACTGCAACGCGAGCGCACCCAGCGGGTGCTTTGCCAGCGCCGGCAGCTCGCCCGCACCCGCGACGTGCTGCCAGCGGTTGGCGAGCGTCTGGATGCTGTTTAGCCACGTCCCCTTCGACAGCTGGCCCTGCGCGAGCTCGTCGGCGAGCGCCTGTGGCGTGGTGCCCATCTCCGCGGCCCGCTTCGTCAACGCACCGGAGAACGTCCCGCCCGCCTGCGTGACCTGCAGCGCCTCGTGCGCCACGTCGTCGATCGCCGGGACGGCAGCATAGGACGCCGGCCCGCGCAGGAAATTCTCGGCCTTCTTCATCATGCCCAGCGGCGTGACCCAGCCACCCACCGTCGAGTCGCCGGCACCCATGCGGCCGAGCGTCGTGTACTCCGTCAGGTCGGCATTCTGCGGCCCAGCCGCGAAGAGTTCCTTGAGCACGGGGTTCCGCTTCACCATGGCGTTGCCGCGCAAGGCCATCTTCGGGCCGCCGGCCATGACCATGGCGGTCGCCGCCTGCCCACCCTGCGTCATCCATGCCTTCGACAACGCCACGTCCGACGTCTTGCGCGCGAGTGTCCGCGCGAAGTCGCCACCCACTTCAGTCTGTGGGACGTGGTAGTCGGCGAGTGCCGTCAGGAACCGGTTCGCGCCCGCGTTGTTCCCGGTGTTCCGCATGTGCTCATAGAGCGTCCTCGCCTCTCCCGGCACCACGAAGTCGCGCGCACCGCCACGCGACACGGGCATCGTGATTTTCACCGGTGCGCCACTGAACGCAGCGGCGCTACCGATGCGCTTCGCCTCCTGGTGCAGGTAGCCAGGGACCGTCTCGTGTAGCGCCTTGTTTACCGGGTCCATGTCGTTGCCGGTGCGCGCATGACCGACGGCGCTACTCTCCGCAAGCCCGCCCAGCCGTCGCTCGGCTTGCCCGACCGTGAGCTTGGGGTCCTTTGCCAGCATGCGCTCGATGCCGCTCAGGCCCTCGAGCTTGGGGTCGGTGACGGCGCGGCGCGGCGCGTAGTTGCTGGCCCGTTGCGCTTCGGCGTAGTACGGCCCGCCCGTGTCCTCGCCACCGAGGAACTGGTATTTGACGCCACGGTCGCCCAGCTCGAATGCGCGCTCGCGGGCGTCCTGGCCGTAGCCGAGGTCATCATAGACCCCAGCCGACCGACGCCCCTCGTCTACCTCGTTGAACAGGTCGCGCAGCGGACGCGACTGTACCGCTGCGGCGCTCGGGTTCTTGAGCCGAGCCGAGAACTGCGCGGCGAGCTCGCCCTGTGACGGCGCGCCGGCGCGATGCGTGAGGTTCTGGCCGGTCAGCTCGTCGTAGACGGCGGCACTCTCACGCCCCGGCTGGAACCCCTCCAGCGCATCGTCTCCGCGCTGGCCGTAAAAGTTCTTGGCACTCTTGAAGACGTTGTTCTGCCGCTCCAGCTTGTCCGCAACCATGCGCTCGATCGGGTCGTCGCTCTTGCGCATGGCGCGGATGGACCCATCCCAGAGCGACTCGCGGACATTCTGCGCGGATGTGCTCGGCGGGCTCGCTGGGTAGCCCTCGGCGCGCTGGGACACCAAGGATGCCTCGTCGTACTCGATCTTTGGCCGGTTAAGGATGTCCTGGATGTTGAGCGGCGAGTCGTCCATCAACTGCTCGCCGTAGCGTGGCCCACGGCGCGCTGCCCAGTCGGACGCCTTGTCGATCGCACGAGACGCCAGCCCGCCCGCTTTGTTGCCGACGTAGCGCGCCGCCGAGCCGACCGGCTGCGCGATGGCGTCCGGCGTGATCGCCCGGATGCCGCGCCCTGCTGCCTTCGCGCCCTGCCACGCAAGCGGGATACCCGACAGTGCCGCGTCGATGCCGATGCTCTGGGGGTCGAGCACCGCGTCGCTCACGTCGTCGCCACGGATCGCCGCCGTACCGCCACGCGCCGCCGCGCCGAGCCCGAGCCCGGTCGCCAGTACCCCGGCAGCACCCATCGCCGGCAACGCCAGCCCCGTGGCGAGCGCCGCAGCCGGTGGGCCATACGTGGCAAGGTTGTCGGTATCCTCGGGCGTCCACAGGGACGGGATGCCCTTCTGCACGCCTGCCTCGTCGGCGAGGTGCCCGAACCAGTTGCGCGCGCCGGGGTTGTCGAAGGCGTCGGCTGCTGGCTTCGACAGGGCGTCGCCGGCCGTGTCACCCAGGAGCGAGCCGGGAGCCTTCATCGCACGGATGCGGTCGAACGCGCTTAGCTGACCGCCGTTCTTCTCGGCACGGATGCGGTCGAACGCGCTAGCTCCAGGTTCGCCAAGGTCGGTGCTCGGCTCAGCCAGGCGACCCGACCTCTCGGCACGGATGCGGTCAAATGCGTTCACCTACCGCGACCCTTGTTCCAGTAGGCTTCGGCCAGGTCCATCGGAATCCCGGCCCTGTCAGCGGTCTGCGCGAAGGTACTCTCGTCCGCATCACGCAGGGAGGGCAGCAGCCTAGCCATGGTCTGCGCGAACTCGGCCTTCTCGCCCTCGCTATAGCCGCCCAGGCCGGAACTCCTGAAGATGTCCAGTATGCGGGAGACATCCGCGCCGCTCACGTACGAATTCGCCGTGCTCGGCATCGGCAGTAGCGGGATCGCCTGGCCTGGCCTGCTGGTCGGTGAATCGGACTCCAGCGACTTGAGCGCCGATGGCCCAGTGCGGTAGTCGGGCACGTCGTCGCTCCACCAGTGCGCCCCGGACTTCATCGGGATATCGAACAGCGACGCAACATCGTCGGGGGTCTGAGCCGGGCGTCCGTTGGTTCCACTGCCCGCGAGCGCGTCCGCGACTTCCTTGCGGATCTGCGTCTCCCGGCTACCTGGACCCTGCGACCCGGACGCGACGCCACCCGTGTTGCCGTAGACGCCCATTGCCTTGTTAGTCTCGGCAACGTCCCTGTTCGCGGCCGCGATCTTGGCAGCCAAGGCTAGCGGATGTACCTCGGCGCCCTGATCTAGCTCCTGTTGCTGCTTCTCGATTCCGAGGCTGTCCGACGTGACCTTGGAGTTCCAATACTGATCCTGGCTGCGCGAGTTCATGTCGTAGACACCCTGCGACTTGCCCTGCTGCTCGCTGACCAGCGAGGGTCGCATCTCGTCGATCGTCTGCTGCCGCCCGCGCGACTCGGCGGCGTTTGCGTTACTGGCACCAGCCTGCGCGAGGTTCGCAGTCGCACCTGTGCCCTTGAGCCGAAGGTCGGCCTCCTGCTGCCGTGGCATGTAGGTCGTGCGGACATCCTCAGTCTCGGTCTGTTGCCGCACCAGTCCCGACTGGTCCTGGTCTAGCTGCGCGCTGGCTACCTGCTTGAGTCGCTGCGCTTCCTGCAGCCCGATCTTGCCGGTGGCGTACGCCATCTTGATCGCAGCGTGAACCTGGTTCATCTGCTGCTGCGCCTTGTCACGGCCAAGGTTGTTCGTCCACTCGACGAAGCCCTTCATCGTGGACTGCGGCGCACCACCAAGGCTCGACGGCGCACCAGCCGTGCCGCTAGCCTCGCCGGAGCCAGTGCTCTGCGTCTGGAAGCCCGAGATCTGGTCGATGCCGAGCGCCTGCCGCTGCGCCTGCGGCATGTTCTGCAGCATCTCGTACTCGCCCTGCGCCTGCTGCCGCCCCTGCGCGCCGGGCAGGTTGAGCGTGTCCTGTACGAAATCGCGACCCTCGTTGAGTAGCCCGAACGGTAGCTTCAGGATCGCCTGCGCCACTTCCCACGCGCTGGTTTCGTCGTCTGGCACGCCCTGGTTGCCGCGCTCGTGGCTCGACGCGCGCCCGTACGCGGCGTCAGGTAGCTGCTGCGAGCGCGGGTCAATCATGCGTTCCACGGCACTCGTCGCCGCCGGTACAAAGCTCGGGTCTTGTTCCGCCATGAGGCTGTAAGCGGACTGCGGGACGGCCCGCGTCGCGTTCGCTAGCGAGTAGTCCTCGTAGTTCATCGGTAGGGCTCCCTTTCGTAGTAGGGGACTGTGCCGTAGGACGAGTACACCCCAGCAGGCGGCACGCCTGGCGATGGCGTCATTGCACTACCGACCGCCTGGCGCGTCGCCATGTTCGCCCCGCGCACGCCCAGGCTGCCCGCCGTGTTCATCGCCCGCGTGCCCAGGCTCGGCCCCATGCTCGGCGGCGCGTAGCCCGAACTCGGCGGCATGACCGACGACGAATCGGCCGAGTAGCCCATGTTGCCACCCGGCTGGAAGTTGGCTTGCGGTGAGGCCGACAAGATACCAGTCGCCTGGCCGGCGGAGGTGAGCCCGCTCGTGACGGCACCGCCCGCCGCACCCATGAGCGCGCCGCGACCGGGGTTCTCGAGGTCGCCCAGCGCGCCCATGGCAGCGCCGGAGATCGCCTGCTGGCCGATGTTGATGCCGGCGCTCCCGAGCTGACTGAGCCCCGACGCACCCTGCGCTCCAGCCTGCAGGACCTGGCCTGCGGTAGCGCCGAGCGGGATGCCGGCCCCTCCTGGTACTGCTGCACCAGACGCAGCCGCGATGGTGCCGACGTTCGACCCGATGCCCAGCGCACCACCCGCCGCGCCCAGCGCCGGCCCCAGTGCGCCACCAACCGCACCCATGCCGATCCCCTTCGCCTGGTTCAAGAAGAACCCGCCGGGGTCGTCCCATGGGTACTGTTCGTTCACCGCGCTCATCACGCCGGCGGAGATGCCGCCGATGCCAGCCCCGACGATGGCACCACCAACGATGCCCGCAGCGACGCCGGTGGCCCCGACGGTAGCCCCAACAGCAACCAGTGCGGGCACGATCCAGGCCATCCTAGAACTCCTTTCGCACGAGCTGCCCGACCACCTTGAAGCCGAGCCGCATAACCGACTGGAAGCCCGCCACGTTGTCGTTCGCCGCGCAGCCCTCGACGTAGCGATAGCCGCGCCCCCGCGCGTGCTCCTCAGCGAACTTGCGCAGGTCGCGCGACACGTACTCCTGCCGCATACCATCGACGACGTAGGTGCCGAGCCCCTCCACCTTGCCCGGTGGCGACAACGGCAGATGCACCCACGCGCACCAGCCGATCAGCTCGTCGAACTGCTCCGCGACCACCACCGCCTCGCCGGCACGGATGCCGTAGAGGATCGCGTCGAGCAAGAGTTCGTCGTTGCGCTCCGTGCCCTGCGCGGCTGTCTCGATCGAGTACGCCCCGACCAGCGGCCGGAGCGCCTCGATATCGTCGGTGTTCGCGAGTCGGATGATCAACTGTTGACCCACTTTGAGAAGTCGAGGGCAGTCTGCTGGGGTCCACCGCCCGCCAGCCATTGAGAACCGAGACTAGCGGCACCATTGGCGAGCGCAGCACCCCAGGGCGACGTGCGCGCCGGGGCCGGCCCGGATGGCGCGGTCGTGCCGGTCGCGATCCGCATCGTCGAGTCGAACGGCAACATGCCTGCCGACAACATCTGGTTGCGACGCTCCTGCTCGATGCTCCGGTACTGGTCGGCAAGCTGCAGGTACTGGTTCAGCGAGCTGGATTGCGTCTGGTTGCGGTCCGCCTGCAATCCAAGCCAGTCGCGTAGCGCACCCGACTGGCCCTGGTCCTGCATCGTAAGTCGCCGGTCGAGCTGGTCGCCACTCATGCCGAGCGAGCGCAGCAGCGCGTCCTGGTCGTACTGGTTCTTGGAATAGCGGTTGTCGATCTGCTTCGACCAGAGCGCCTGCTCGTTCTGCCGGTTCGCCTGGTTCATCGAGAACTGGTCACCCATGCCCTGCATCGCCGCCTGCCCCTGCCGCCCGGCGTAGTTCTCGTAACCCTGCGCGCCGATCTGCGAGGCCAGGTTGATCGCACCGGATCGCCGGCTCGCCTCGCGGTCGGTGAAGTCGGCCATCGTGCGGTTCTTGTCGCGGTTCGCCTGGTTCAGGATGTCGCCCTGCGCTTGCTGCATCTGCATCTGACCGGCACCACTGCGCCCGAGCCCGGCGGCTTCCATCATCTGCTGCACTTCCGGCAGCCGGTTCGCGAGCGACTCCTGCGCCTCGCGGTCGATGCCGCGCGACAACTGCCGGAGGTTCGCGCCCGCAAGCTCGTTGGTCTGGTCAATGCCACGCTGGCCGTAGAAGTCAGCTTGTCCAGGCCCGCCTTGCGCTCGTGCCATGGTGGAGACGTAATCGCGAGGGTCGGGGCGCGCGTACGGCGAGTTCTCGTTGAGCCCGCGCATCCCGGCCAGTGCCATGGTGGGAGTCAGCCATGGGTCCTGATTGAGGTTGTTGCGCACGCCCTTGAACGCGTTGAAGATGTCGCCCTCGGATGCCTCGTACGGGTTGCCGTCGTCGCCACGCGCGCCGTAGTTCTGCGATACGCGCAACCCGGTCTGGTGCACTGGCGAGAATAGCGTGCGACCATCCGGGCCGGTGACATCGGTCGCGTTCCACTGGTTCCAGCGGTCGGACCATGACGCGTTGTTCGGCCCGCCAAGATAGCGCCCGCGCGCCTCCAACATGCCGGCCTGCAAGGCCTCTGGCGCGTCAAGTACGCCGTAGCCGAGGCGCGACATGTTCCACGAGTCCTGTGCCGGCCCGAACGACCCCCGCCCGTCGCCAGTGTCGAAGATGTTGGTGACGTCTTGCGGGTGCCCGCCTGGATCCTCGCCGGTGATCCCCCGGTAGAGATATTCCCCAGAGGGGATGACGTACTGCTTGGCTGCGTTGACAGCCACTTCAGTAGCCGCCGCCGGTCGGTCGGTATCCGAACTGCTGCATACCGCCCATGCGCTCTATGGGCATTTGCCCCTGGAATTGCCCCGGCCGAAACTGCTGCTGTGGTCCGTTCCACGGCTGTCCGCCGGTCGGGTTCTCGAAGTCGATCGGCCTGCCACCACCACCACCGCCGACGTTGAACGGCGGCGTGCCCGGTGGGAAGCGATCGAAGGACGGCGGGTTGAAGCCGCCATCCGGTCCCCACGGTGGCGTTCGGCCACCCTGCGCGAACATCGGGTCCTCGTACGTGGTGCCCGTCATCCCGCCACCAGTGCCCATGCCGCCTCTAGGGAAGCCGCCACCGCCACCACGCCTGAACATCGGGTCCTCGTACGTGCTAGCCTTCATGCCGCCACCAGTGCCCATGCCGCCTTTAGAGAAGCCCTCATCCAGTCCCCACGGTGGCGTTCGGCCACCCGTGTACGACATCCAGTTGTCGTACATGGGACGCGTCTCGCCGCCACCAGTGCCCCTGTCGCCTTTAGAGAAGCCGCCATCGCCACCGCGCCTGAACATCGGGTCCTCGTACGTGGTGCCCGTCATCCCGCCACCAGTGCCCCTGCCGCCTCTAGGGAAGCCGCCACCGCCACCACTCGGCTGGTAGCCCTCGATCTCAATCGGCCCGCGCTGCGGCGGAGCTCCACCACCACCACTAGCGCCACCGCGAGAGACGCCCGGAGGCGTAGGTCCAGGCCGGCCAGGGCCGTACTGGTAGTTCCCGCTCGGCGAGCGCGGAACGGGCCACGCCGTGTCGTTGCGACCCTGCCACGTCTCCGCAGAGCCACCCTGATCAATGAACCGCTGCTGCTGGCCCTGCTGCTTCATGGCCTGTATCGCCTGAATGTAACCACGCATGTCGCCAGCACCGCGCGCCGCAGCTATGGCCGGGTTCGCCCCGTAGGCTGCACTCTGCGCCGCGTTGCGCTGGTCGTTGCCAGCCTGCCACAGCGCCTGCTGCTCAGGCGTCTCCTGCGTGTAGTACGCATCGTTCGCCGGGTTCCCGGCGTCCGGTGTGTAGAATGGCGTTCTCTGCCCTCGCTGCTGCCCATCGGGACCACTCCACGGCAACGGATTGCCTTGATCGCCGAACCATGGAGAGTCCCCGTACTTCTCGCGCTTCTGGTCGAAACTGTCTTGCTGGCTACCCTTGCGCGGGCCGTAGTCGATCGTACTACCACCGGGGCCGTCCCTATTCGTGTACTGCTTCGCCGTCCTGAACTCATTCGTTCGTGGTGCCATCACATCTCCTCAGAACCACCATGCCCACATGGACAGGCCGGGGTTGGTTGCACACCGCGCGTCGTCAGGGTCGAGCCATACTGTCACGCCCCACTTGCCGCGCTCGAATTTCACGTTCAGGCCCGGTGCCGGGCCGGAGGTCGTCGATACCTTCCCGCTCGGACTGGTCAACGTCACATGGTGGATGTTGCAGCTTGCGTTCGAGTGATTGACGCTCATGGTCGTCAGGATGCCGGCCGGTGCCACGGCATCCGCCGGCACCGTCATGCACAGGCGGTACGTCAGCCCGGCCGTGTAGACCTTGCGCACCAACGCAAGTGTCTGGCCTTCCACGCGGAAGTTCCCGTCGCCGCATTCCATCGTGATCGGTGGCGATGTTGGCGTAGGTGCTGGCGTGGCGAGCGGCGAGTGCGTGTTCTCGCAGCGCCGGATGCACCGCTCCAGCCTCGTGCCCGGGTCGTTCAGCAAGCTGAATTGCGCGAGCGCGGGCGTCGGCAATGCCGTGAGCGCCAGCAGCAATGCGAGCACACGCATCACCGGCGGACCCGCTGGAACTGCTCGTACACGTTGCCGACGTTCGCGTTCCCACGGTACTGCTCGGGGTCGTAGTAGCCCTGCCCCTGGTTCGCGCCGTCGCCATAGCCGCGGTACTCGTCCTGCGTCATGGACTTCCAGCCCTGGTCGGGGTTGTAGTTGTAGAGGAGGTCGCCGCCGCCATTCTGCTGGAAGATCCGGCCATCGCCCACAGACGCCGTAGTGAGCATGCCGAACGGCGTATTGTAGAAGCCGCCCTTGTAGGCGCTCGGTGCCTGCCCCTGCTGGTGCTGCGGCGCTTGCCCCGAGTACCAGCCATCATAACCGGGGATGCCCGCGCCCTGCTGCTGCTGCGGGGCCTGCTGCTGCGCTTGCCCGTTCGCCTGGCGGCGTTCCTGGCGGTACTCCATGCCGGGCCGGTTCGCGCCCTGCGGTGCTTGCTGCTGCTGCTGTGCGTCCAGGTAGCCGGGCATGTCCAGGAAGCCGGGCCTGTTCGCGCCCCCCTGCTGCCGGGCCTGCTGCTGCGCTTGCCCGTTCGGAAGGCGGTGTTCCTGGCCGTACGCCATGCCGGGGAGGTTCGCGCCCTGCGGTGCTTGCTGCTGCTGCGGGTTCTGGCGGTAGTCGTCATACCTCATGTTCTGCCAGCCCTGGTCGGGCCGGTTCGCGCCCCACGGTGCTTGCTGCTGCGGCGAACCAGCCATCTGCGGCTGCCTGCCACCAGCCATCGCGTTGTTCGCCTGCCGCCGCTCCTGACGCCAGCCGAAGTTCTCGCGATTCGCACCAGTCGCCGTGCCCTGCTGCTTATCGAACCGACCCTGCAGCCCAGTGATGCGATCCCGCAAACCCTGCTGCTGGTCGCTACCAGCAGACTTGTACTGCTCCTCCAGTCCGCCGATGCGGTTCTGGAGATTGCCCTGCTGCTGCTGCTGCTGCTGCGCGAGCGGAATCTGCTGCTGCGCGCTCTGCATCCACTGTGGCTGATACATGTGTCACTCCGAGATTGACGCCCCGGTGACGTCGGTTAGGGGTAGCGTGCCCTCTTGCTGCACGACCTCCGGTTGAATGTCCGAGATCCGGAACGGTGCCTGCACGTAGCCGGCAGTCGTCGCCGCAGCCGTGAGCGCATTGGAGAACACAAACTTGAACTGCCGCCCGTGCGCGCGTGGCGTGAAGTCCTGCACGAGTAGCGCCGACTGCGCGAACTCGGTCAGGTCGCTCGCCTGTGCCGTCTCCGAGTCGTAGATGCACCCAACGTCAGCGCGTGCCGTCAAGCTGTTGTAATCGACGTAGACGCGCATCCTGAGCCACAGGTTGCCAGAGATGCCGGTGATGCCGTCGTAGAGCCCTTCGCCAGCGAGCGCGCGAGTGATCACCTCGACGCGCGGCACGCTCTTGCGCGAGAGCCCGCCGAAGTTCACCCACGGCGTCTCCACCTGCGCGTTCACCGCGATGTCGCTACCGGATGTCTCCGGCGCGGCGATGCTCGCGTCAAGCGCCTTGTTGCGCCCGCTCGCGCGCACGATCGTCCCGTCGATCCTCGACAGGTGGAGCTGCGCCGGTAAGCCGTTCGCCGTGCTCGCCATGCCCGCGCCTGCCGCATAGGGCCGGTCCTCGAACCAGCTCGATCCAGTCAGGTAGTCGAACACGAAGACGGGGATGTACTCGTCGTAGGCGTTCCCGTCAGCAGAGGTCTTGCCCGCATTCGCAGGCAGCGCGTCCTGGTGACGGGCGCCAGACGTGGCCCAAAAATAGACGCGCCGCAACAGCGAATCATGCGCCATCAGCGTGACCGGCGTGCGGATCTGCGCGAAGCGTTGCGCGAAGATCGCCCGTAGCGACTCGGGCGCGATCGGCGACACGCGACGCCCGTCGAACACCATCGGCCCCTGCGTCGTCCACATATAGTGCGCGTCGTTGGCGACCACCACGCGGTTCGCGCGTACCGAGCCACGGAGCCCGATGCCTTGCCGGTTCGTTTGGAAGGCGAACGGCTGCGCGGCCGATTGCGTCGCGCTACCGATCTCCTGCGAGTCGTCGCGGTGCATGACGATATCCTCGCCAAGCACCGCCACGCCCGCGATAGCGTTGCCCTCGCCGTCGAACGTCTTGTAGTTCGGCGCGGCAGTCTGCCCGGCAATGCCGACGTGCCACTTCAGCGCGTCGCCGATCTGTGACCACCAGACGGTACGCGAGCCATAAGCGCCGTTCGCGTCGCTCGCGGCACCGATAAAGAGCCTACCCTTGTAGACATCGGCGAAGATGCCGCGCGGCTTCAGCCCGTCGCTCGCCGTGTCGCTGCCGATCACCGTCGGCGTGGATAGGTTCGTCTTGTAGAAGATCAACCGTTTGACTGCGGCCGGAGAGGCGGCGAGGTAGGCCGTCAGGTCGATCGCGACCGGCACGCCCTGGTTGCTCGTGATCACCAGTAGCAGGTTGCCACCCGTGATCACCGGGCTCGCCGCGTGGATCGCGGTGGCTGTGTGGCTCACGAGCTGCTCGAAAACGACCGCACTACCGAGCACGCGCGCCCCGTCGCTGTGCGTCGTGGCTGCACCCGTCGTGTCACGCGCGAGCGGGTCGTAGAACGCAGTTGACTTCGCCCCGCTCGCGCCCTCGTAGGCTCGGTCGAGCGTGATCGTCGTCCCACTGCGCGACTTCACGCGGTAGACTTCAGACGTCGGCTGCGTCCCGATCAGCATCAACTGATCCGCGACGCGCGTCGTCGCGGACGTACAGGTCGCAGACGCGAGTGTGTACGTCACGCTTTCGGTGATGGCGGCGGCGTAGGGTGAACTCACCTTCGATGCGGTCGCCTCTGTCTGCGACGAGAGCACGAGCGCGTACCAGGCGTTGCAGATGATGATCAGGTCCTGGTTGACGTCGATGATCCACCACCACGGCGTCGAGCCCAGCCTCGCCGCGATATTCGCCTCACCCTTTCGTGTCCACCATTCGCCGTCGCGCGCCTCGACGTTGTAGCCGCCACGCATGAACGTGCGATCCAGCGCGCCATCGGCGATGCGGGCCGCATTCGTGCCCATCAAGGGCGCGAGCGATACGCTCCGGCGTGGCATCAGGCGTTCACCTCGGTGCCCCAGAGCACGCCGGTGAACCGAATTATGCCCGCCCCGATGTCGTTACCCGTCGCGAGCTTGAGCGTCGTCCCGACACCCGACCCGCGCACGCCATCGCGCAGGTCCAGCGTGAACGGAGCACCGCCGTTACCGGTGACGTACGTGCTCAAGGCCGCGACGTCAGGGTACGTGCCGACCGGTGCCACGATCTGCGTCGCACTCAGCGAGTCGTGGAGAAAGAGCGCGTGCGCCGTCGTGCCCGCCGGCAACACCGTGCGCACGATCGCCGAGATCGAGAAGCCGCGCAGCAGGTAACTCTTGCCGGTGGCTGGCGTCCAGACGGTCGCCGCCGTTGTGCCTGTGACGGAGCCCTGAATGCCGATGAACACGTCATTCGAGCGGTCGGCGCTGCGTGTCGAGACCTGGAGCCCACCCGCAATCGAACGGGTCAGCTCGGACAGCGCGCGAATCAGGTCCGGGTCGCTCATCAGAGCCAGTCGTACGGCGAGCGCCGGTGGCGAATGCCGCCGGTCAGGCCGGGCTCCGGCGTGCCAGCCGCAGCCGACACACGCATCGTCATCTTCGCGGGCGACAGGCGCTTGCGGTCGATGCCGACCGCCTTCGCCAGCTCGCTCACGTAGGCACCCTGCCAGAGCTGATAGGCAGCCTCCTCGCCGTAGAACAAGCACGCGCGCGCCGTCACGCCGTACTCCAGGAGCTTCGGCGTGTAGAGCGTGACGAAGTTGGTGGACGAGTCGCCGCTCAGCGCAGCCGGGTACTCCCACACGCGCTCGCGCACGGCGTAAGCAGCGTCGGGGATCGGGCGCAGCACGTAGCTGTCACCGTCGCGCGCCCATACGCGCGGGATGCCTTCAGTCTGCTCGGTGAAGTACGACGGGTCGTGGATCGTGTCGAGCGCGACCTCATCGAGCAGGAAGTAGTCTGTGGCCGCTACACGCTGGAGCATGATCCAGCGGCAGTCTTTGAACACGCTGGCGTTCGCGAATGCGTACTTGTCAGTCGAGATGGTCAGCGCGCGAGTGCGTGTGAACTCCATGCCGGACCACGAATGGTCGGCGCAGATATCCTCGCGGATGATCTCCTCGATCCAGTTGTTGACGGACGTGTCCTCAGCGGTCGTCACTCCGACCCGGCCGAGGTTTGCCTGCACGCGCGCCCTGATTTCCGCTCTGGTCGCCACTGGTCGTGCGGTACCCCTTCCGCACCCAATCTCTCAGGTGCTCGTTACGCTCGGCGCGACGGTCGGTATGTGGACCGAGCTTCCGCCCGCCGAGCGCCTCAGTGAAATTGCTCAGTACGCCCCCGGCTTCGCGTAGTCGGGACGCTTCCACGGGTCCCCGGTCGGAGCTTCGGGCCGTAGCGGCGTCTTCTTGACGACGCTCGTGCCTTGCCCGGCCTGCTTGATATCGACCGGCCCGCGACGCAGGTTCGCGTCCTCCGCGTATGACTTCCCGGCGAACGCGCCGGAGCGAGCTTTCGCGAGCCGCTCCGAGCGCGTGTTGCCAGGCCGACTGCCCTGCTTGCCAAGGCTGTCGTTCATGATCACACCTCAGTCCCGATGAGGCTCTTGTAGCTGCCGACTCCCGAACGCGGCTTCGCCACCGACGGAGCGGCAGTCGTGCCGTCGCCGGTACTGAACTCGGTGAACTCGTAGCCACGGATGCCAAACCACGCAGTCGTGGTTGGATCTGCCTCGCCGCCCGAGGTGAACAGCACCGATTCGCCAGCCGCCAGCTCAGTGTCTCCCCATGCCGCAACCGGGATGTCGAACACGTCACCCAGTGCCGCGCTGATGGGGATAGTGAACGTGCCAATACTGACGGCACTGGTAGTGAGTCCCATCTTGATTTCGCGCGTGACCGTCACCACGGTCGCGGTCGCTCCCGTGTAGGCGGTCTGCATCCCAACGCGGAAATGTGTGATCTTGAAGGCTGCGAGCATCGGCGGGATTCGCATGATTGCAGTCCCGTCGATGTTGATACCCACGGAGGCACCGGAGGTGTTGACTCCAGTGATCGTCTGAGTGCCACTGTAGCTCTGCTCTGCCATTTGCCCGCTCTCCTCAGCTCGACCCGAGTCGCACGACTCGGTTGTCGGGCTCGGTCGTTGCGTTATAGGACCAGATGTGCGCGAAGCCGCCGAGGTAGTACCAAGCGAGCGCCATGTCGCGACCGAAGTCGCCAGGGATGGCCTCCCGGATCTCCTCCATCGTCGCCACGACCTCCATCACTGGGTCGTTGCCGAAGATGATGGCCTCGCCCTTGTACGCGGTCGTCCCGATCTTGCCGCTGTTGCCCAGGTTGTCGTTGTTGTTGGCGACACAGCGAGTCGAGTAGAGGCGTCCAGTCTCACCAGAGAAGAGCTTCTCCGGGTCGCCGTAGTAATTCGCCTTCTCCCAATCCGGGTCGTCCTTCAGGGCACGCATCGCCGGCACGGAGCCGACGCAAATGTAGTTGACGCCATCCCACGGCTCGACGGGCGCTGACGCGCTGGAGCCATAGACGCCGTACTGGAGGCCGTCGATGATGTTGCGCAGGTCCCAGACCTGCCAGTCGCGCGAAGCTGCCGTGCTCGCGGTGCCGTCGTTGTCCCACGTCGCCGTCGGCGTGTCGGTCGAGCCGGTCGGGATGTAGATCACCTTGCCGGCGTAGAACGCATTGCTCGCACGCCAGTCGAGTGCCTTGACCTCATCGTCCGACAGCCGCGACGAGATCGGGTCGCGCACCTCGAACTCCGAGAACGTCTCGAATTCCTCCATCCAGGGGATAGCGAAGCCTGAAGGCGTCGCAGTGCATGTGCCCTGCGTGATCAGGAAGTTGCCGCGAGGAATCGGGTCGCCGAAACCCAGAATACGGCCACCACTAGGCGTGCCGCTGGCGTTGCCGATCTTGTCGAACAGGAGAATCTGTCCGCTACGCTTGCCGTACTGCGGGTCGCGCTTGCAGAACTGCCGAAACCTGACCTGCGGTTGGCCCATCGCGCGCGACTTGCGCGACAGCGTGTTGTTGGAGAAGAACTTGCCGGTCGCGTTACTCAGCCAATCCATTCCTGGCATATCAGAACACCCACATCTCGGGACGCATCAGGAGTTGAACCAAGCGAGTGAACGACTCGCGACGAATTGCCAACGGACGCCTACCGTCGCCCATTCGCGACGTACCGGTCCTGCTTCACGCGATCCTCGCGCGTGCGAGCCTGGTCCCGGTACTCCGGAGTGTCGATCTTGTCCCACATCTTCTTGTTGCGCTGCGCGGCCAGGTCATTGACCGCCTCTTGCAGCTCGGCCTTAGGGTCGCGGCTCTCGGGTGCGCGCTCGCTACCCTGTGGGCCGTACTGGTAGTTGCCACCCTGCCCGCCGGACGCCTGCCTGGCACCGTTGCGCTGCCGGTCGGCGGTCTGCTTCTCCCACTCGATCCGCTGCGCGATCGCACCGCGAATCTGGTTCGCAGCCTGGTCGGCGTAGCGCGACAACTCCTCGCTGCGCCCCTGAGCGATCATCTGCTGCGCGTCCACGCCGCCGCTGCGCAGGTTCGCCTCCACCTGCGCGCCAAACGCCGCAACATCGGTGTTGTACTGCGAGAAGCCCGCCCAGAAGTTCTGGTACGAGGTCGAGAGCTGCTGCATCCTGCGCTCGTCCTCGATGATCTGCCTGGCTGCGGCTGACGCCTGCTGCGTGGCAGTCCCAATGACCTCCTTGGTGTAGCCGAGGGGGTCGCTGATCACGCGCTCGCGTAGCTGCGCGTTGATCCGCTCCAGCTCTGACAGGTTCGGCGCGGCCTGCGGCTGTGCCGACGGCTGTGCCGGCTGCGCTACGCGCTGCTCGATCGCGTTCAGTCGCTGCGAGACGTTCTGCGAGAACTGACCAAGGTCCTGACGGAGCGCGTGCGAGAACTGCTCCATCTCTGAGGGCTGTCGCTGCTCTTCGGTAGGTTCGGGCACCTTACATCGCGTTCCTCGGGACCATATCGGGGGAAAGGGGGTGACTCCCAACGAGAGCCGTGCGATTGCGCTGCCCGGTTACGAGCCGCGCGTCTGTCTCTACCGCGTCGAGGAACGCGAGCAGCTCCTCGAGCTCGGCGGCGAGCGCCAAGTTCTTGTTCGAGTCCGTGTCGGCTTCCCACTCGGCGAGCGCCAGTTGCCGGCGTCGCTCGATCGCCGGGCGTCGCGTGGATCGCCAGTTGAGAGGAGTGAGCAGGTACGAGAGCGCGACCTGGTGGTCCTCGCGTGACATCTGCGGCGTACGGGCGATCGTCTCCTCTGCCGCCGGGTCAACTGCCCCGATCTCGGCACCGAGCGTCTGCCCGACCTCCACGAGCACCTTGAGTCGCTCGCGGATGCGCTCGGCGTCGAAGCTAGGCTTGGTCGTGACGCCCTGCATCAGGATGCGTCGCCGGCGCGCGAGGTAGCCCGCCACTGCGTCTAGCCATGTGGCGTGCTGCTCGCCGGCAATCTCCTGCGAGGCGTCGCCAGGCTGGTACGTATCGCGGAGCGTGCTCAATACGACCCCTTGGGCATCTTGCTGTCGTAACCACCCTTGCCGCAGGTGCCGCAAGTCTCGTCGCCCTTGGCCTGCAGGTGCTTGCCGTCCGGATTCGAGCCCGATGCCCCCGGCTTTGCGGGCATCTCGAACGTGCGTGCCTTCTGGTTCTTCAGCTCGCCACCCGTGGACTTGGTTCCGTGCATGATTAGTCCCCCCTACTCTTAACCTTGCAGCGATGCAAGGTGAATCGTGCAGCGTTGCACTGTTTTTAGCTCACAAACGCCGTCAGCACTGCGATCAGCGCCTTGATCAGGAAGCCGATCCACGCGCCCTGGCTGTTCGGGAGCACGTTGTCGTTGCGCGCCACCCGCTACAACCGCCCGTCCTGGATCGCCTTGCGCAGCTCGGGCTCGGTCTTGTCGCCGGCGGCGAGCATGGAGAGGATCACGGCGAGCGTCGCGGCCACCTTCGTACCGCCACCGTCGATGCCCGTCGGGATGGTGTCGGTCGCGAACAGGACCGCGAGGAGCATCAGCGCCCCGCGAATCAGCGTCACAGCCTGCGTGGATAGGTTGAAGTTCACTGTCGCACCCCCTTGTCCTGTAGCGCCTGCTCGCGGCGCTCCGCTTCACGCGCCAGGTGTGTCATCAAGGCCTTCGTGCCTTGCTCATCGATCCGGCTCAGGATCGCCGCCGTGATCCGGTTGTTCGCCGTCGCCTCCTCCATGGATTTCGACGTAGCGCGCTGCTGCTCGTTCAGGTCGTTGATCAACGTGCGTTGCTCCGCGTCCACGCCGCCCTGGAAGTAGACCACCGCGATCAGCGCCATGGCGATGATCGTCGGACTCAGCAGGCCCTTCTCGGCGAGGAACTCGAACATCTCCTTGATCATCAGCGTCGTCTCTCAGAGGAACAGAAATTCGTGGTCGTCGATCTTCGCGACCACCTTGCTGGCGTCGTACCAGCGCGGCATGAACTTCAGCGACTTCGGCGCGAGGTAGTGATTTGCGCCGCTAGTCGGGTCGGGGTCGAGTCCGAACACCGCCCCCATGGCAGCCTTGAAGCAATCGTTCCACAGGCGCTCCTTGATCGTCTTCCTCGGGTTGAACATCGAGTGCAAGCGCGAGCTGCCGACGTTCCAGCATGAGAACTGGAGCTTCTGCAGGCACACCGCGCCGGGCTCATCCGGCCAGCGCGAGTCGGCCACGCGGTTCATCACCACCCACGCCACCGCGAGCTTGCCGATGTAGCTCTCGCCCTCTGCCTCGCCGAGCACGGTAGCGGCGAGCGTGACCAGGTCGGGCCAAAGCTCTGGCGTCTCGCTCGAGTCGGGCGTCGGTGCCCACCATCTGCGGCTCATGACAATGCTCCTGCGAGCGCGAGTAGCAGAGCGATGGCGGTCAGTTTGGCGAACATGAGATCTTCACCCAGTTCGACAGCACCGCGACCCACATCACCGTGAGCGTACCACCAGAGTTGAGCGCGCAGTTCGCGCCACCCAGGTCGGTATTGCCGCCGTCGTCGATAGTAATGATGTCCGGTGTCGTGTCCACGTTGATGATCACGAAGAGTTGCCCGTCGCTGACGCCATCCACGATCGCCGTCGTCGTGTCCGACGTTCGCGCGGCTGCGGCATCGAGCTTCTGCGTGGTCGCCGTAGCCGTGAGCGAGAATGCAGCACCCACCGTGACCGTCGTCGGCGGCGTGAAAACCGTCGTGTCGGCGTTCCTGATGCCGATGTTCGTGGTCGCCGACGATAGTGCCGCAATGTCCACCGCGACTTGCGACGTTAGCGTCTCCGTACCAGCACCACTCAGTGCCGCATCCGCGAATGAGAACCCGTAGCGGTTCGGCACGATGATGATGCCCGTGCCAGTGGACGTCACATTCATGCGGCTACGGATCGTGTAGGCGTCGCCAGACGTCCACTGTCCGCCGCTGCCGGTCGTGGTCCAGAGCGCGTTGTCGTCCAAGACCATGACGCTGCCGCCGCTACCGGTGCCAGACGTCGCCGAGTAGCGGTAGGTGTTGCCGTGCCCTAACAACACCATGACATTCAGCGGCTCGCGGCCCGCGGCGGTCGCGTCAAACACGATGCTGGTCGCGAACAGGCTGACCGACGGGAATGTGTCGGACGCGGCGTTGCTCGTCCACGTACCATCGACCCGTAGGGCCTCGATGATCGGCACCGTGGTACCCGTTCCGAACGTGTACGTCGGGTTCATCCTGATCAGTTGCGACGCCCCGTTGCCGTGCGCGGTCGTTGGCGAGATTTTCAGCACACTGAATGTGCCGCCCGTGACATCGTGTGTAGTTGACGCAAACGACATCATGGCGACCGTACCGGCCGCCAGGTCCGGCATGGAGGGCCACAACTCAACCGCGTCGTCGAGGAACAGCGTGCCCTTGGTGGCGTTGCTCGTGGACTGGAGCGTCAGGTCGTCGCCCGAGGCCGTGCCCCCGATGAGCGTCTGCCCACCGCTGCGGCCCGGTAGGAGCGCGATGTTGGTGGACACGTCCCCGCTGTCGATCAGCCCGTGGCCCATGCCGATCAGCTCTACGTAGCTGCTGCCGCTCAGAGTGTCGGTGATCGCGCGGCCGAACACCTTGTCCGTGGCTGCCGTCACGGTCACCAGCGTGCCACTCGTGCTGCCGATCTTGACCAAGTCTCCGGTGACCACGGACGAGGACGCGCACCGCGCGATGCCCGCCGTCTGGACACTGACCGTGGCCCCGGTGAGCACGCTCGACCCGCTGGCGCTGCAACCGATGAAGTCCAGGTCGGTGGACGTGGCCTCGACCACCTCGTCGTCGTCGGTGCCATCGAGCTGGACCGCCCTGTAGGCGGCCACTGTGGTCGCGCCGACCGTCATCACGCGCGCGGCGTACTCCGGCGCACCGGGTGCAATGACGCACGCCGGCACGCCACTCGCGTCGGTCGAGACGTAGCTGCACGAGGTGGCGTTGATGGACGTCGCCTTGCCGCTGTCATCGCCCAGCGCAGCTTGCTTGATGGTCGAGCCGGTCGATGCGCACCAGGCTAGCGTTTCTGCCGTGGTGTCGATGATCAGCTTACCGGCGGACGACGAGCAGGCGACCGACGAATCCGACGCAAGGAAATTGGTCGAGTTGGAATTGGTTGAGATCAACCCATTGTTATCCGTCGTGCCAGAGCCCGCGATGAGAGCGTGCGCAGGCGCGACCGAGAGCGCGAGCCCCATGCCGAGTAGGCACAGGATGAGAACGCGGCGCCACACCTTACGAAGTGCGCTTTCAAGCTGCGGCCCCGAGTAGCCGTTCAGCCCATCGAGCAGCGCGGCGGGCGTGGCGCTCGCGAGCAATACGCCCACGAGCGCCGTAAGGAAGATAGACCAGCGACGCATCAAGCCTTCGCTATCAAGCGCCAGCGGTGCGCTTCACACTGCAACGGATGATGACCTTGTTGGCGTCCGCGCTAGCGGTCGAAAGTTTGAACACGCCGCACTGACCCGTAGTAAACGATGACGATCCGGTTTGCGCAGTCGGCGCAGCCCATCCAGTCACGCTCATTACAGCTTGCCCCGTACCCGTCGAGAGCGCAGCGCCGCAGGTGCCGAAGTCGAGATCTACGGTGATCGCCGTGCCTGTCGCGGAAGTCGCGCGGCAGTCGATCGAGTCGAACGTGCCGGTGCCCGTGAACGGCGTCTGTACATCCGCGCCGTTCGCCGTAGCCGAGCACGACCCATCGAAGCCACAAAAAATATCGGTCGCATCCGTCACAGTGAGTGACGTGATCGGCGAGAAGTCCATGTGGGTGAGGACCGCGGCGCCGCCGCCGATGTTCGTCGCGGTCGCTTCCAGATTGCCGTTCGCGTCGAACTGCACTTGCTTTCCGGTCGTCACCAAGCCACCCGCGGTCAACGCGAATTTCGTCCCGCCCGTGCCCTGCTTGATCGCGGCCGCGACCTCGGTGATCGTGTCGATGAAGTCGGCGGGCAGTACCCAGTTGCCCGTGACCGTGGGCGCACCTGCGCGCACGAACTCACCCGTGCCAGTAGGGGTGCCGATCTTCGCGGCCCAGTTCGTCGCCGTGTCGGCAGGAATGTCGCCAATCGCGATTGAACGGAACGCGGGATTGGCCGACGAGCCCGCCGAGAACAGCGCTTTCGTCGTCGAGGCGTCGGGGCCGACGACGCCAAGTTCTTGCGTCGTGCTCCACACGGGGAGTCCGTACTGCGTCGGAGCTGCTTCAGTGGCGCACGTCGGGCACGCGAGGATGCCGTTGTTCTGCGTCAGTGGGGCAGTGGCCTCGAGCGCAGCGAGTGCGGAACTCGGGTTCAACAGGGACGTGCAGAGGATCGCGAGAAACGCGACGAGGCCGGTGTGCCGTCGAATCCTCCGACGGAGTCGAATCGTGCTCATCGAAAGGATGTCCTTGGGGCGCGGCCCCGGCATCGGTGAGCGTGATCGTGATTCATTACGCCAACTGGAGCTTGACCGACCAGAGATGGTAGGCCTCAGCTGCCCCGGAGTCCGTGACGAGCGTGACGGAGAGCTTGTCGCCGGCCGCGAACACCACAGATCCCGTGTCGGACGACTCGACCGCCGAGTCCGACAACGCGACCTGGAGCGTCAACTGGTCGGCGGAGTTCTTTCGGAGTGTGTAGGTGAACGATTTCGCCGCGCCCGGCGCGACGGTGGATCGACAGCGCAGCTCCGTGATCGTGCACGCCGGCATCGGAATCGAGACCCGGCCCTCGTTAAGGCTGCCGAACAGGCCCAGGTAGAACGTGGAGCCACCCGTCACTGTGGTGAGCGAACCACCTGCGATCACGTCGAACTCCCCCATCGGGTCGGGGGTGAGGTTCGGGATCGAGATCCAATCCGCTCGAGGGTAGTAGGACGGGCCGTAGTGCCGCGAGGTGACGGACCGGTGCGCCACATCCCCGCTCGGCGCACGGGCGACGATGCCCGTTGCTCGGGCGGTCGTGGCGCTGCTGAATTCTCCCCGCGGCTGCGCATTCGGCACGCGCTCTCCGAGCGTCGGAGTGAACGTGTCGAGTGAAGGTGATGCGGGCGGTCGCAGCTTCGAAGCCGCTGCGCAGGCACGGTCAGCGTCATGCCGATCCTCCCCGCGAGGTCAGGCGGAGACTATCAGTTTTTTTCGTCCTCGGCTACGACCCGGTCATGGTCAAACCGCACTTCGCGCCTCCACCGCGAGTAGAATGTGCGGATGTTCAAGAACTCCGCGGCGAACCGCCCTTCGGTCTGCCCCTCGTAGTGCGTCAGGACGGACCGCGGTTCGTATCTGACCCTGCCTCCATCTCGCCTCGCCCGCATGCACAGGTCGACGTCCTCGAATCCGTTGACGTAGTTCTCGTCGAATCCGCCAAGCTTGGCGAAGTCTGCCTTTCGGATCGCGATGCACGCACCGGTCACGGCCTGGAGGTCCTTCGCGCGGCGGATACCGGGGATGGAGTCTGGGTCCTTTCGCTGGTGGACGTGGAAAAATTGAAGGGTGCGCAAGGCCGTCATTCCCGCATGCTGGACGGTGCCGTCGGGGTAGAGCAGGAGCGATCCCGCGACCCAGATCGATGGGTCCGAGAGTGCCTCGACGAGCGGATCCAGCCATCCGGGGTGCGCGACGGTGTCATTGTTCAGGAACACGAGGACCTCGCCGCCGGCGATCTTCGCTCCAGCATTGCAGCCCTTGGCGAATCCCTGGTTCGAGTCGAAGTGCAGCACCGCGACATCTCGGAAGCCCGACGTGATGTTGGCCAGCGTGTCGTCGGTGGAGCCATTGTCAATGACGATGAGTTCTGCTTCGGGAGCCGTATCTCTCAGCGAGTAGAGGCATACCTCGGTCAGATCCCAGCGGTTGAGGACGGGTGTGATAATGCTCGCCTTCACTGACGACGACCGCCGGCAGATCCGGCCATCATAGGCGCCTCGACCCACTCGATCGGCCGTACGTCATCCACGATCAACAGCCGCAGCGCACGCCGCTTGTCTTCTGGTGAAAACTGGCCAGTGCTGCTCTCGGGCACGTTGCGACTCGAGCGACATCCACTCTTGGTTGCTGTGCTCGATCCCCGATCGCGAGCGGAGGTAGAGGCCCAACACCTCGGGGACGTGGATGAAGCTCGCCCCCTGCGAGACGCATCGCAGGTAAAACTCGTAGTCGTTTGCCAGCAGGGTCTCGTCGTAGAGCCCGAACCTGTCGTGCATGCTCCTGCGGTAGACCGGCTGCGGACCGACAAAGCACCGATCGAATAAAGCAGCGGGGTCGAAGTCCGGCCAGCGGAAGTGGTCGACGATCGCCGTGGTCGTGAGCAACGTCTGGTTCTCGGTCTCCGTGACCGCACAGTCCGCATAGGCGAGGTCCTTCTCTGGGTGTTGCTCGAGCACCTCAACGAGGCGCCCGAGAGCACGGGGGTCGTGGCGATCGTCGGCGTTCGCCATCGTGAGGTACTTGCCGCGGGCTGCCCGCACGATGGTGTTGGTTGTGGCGGCGCAGGTCTCACGCGTCTCGGTCCGGTGGTAGGCAATGTCGACCCACGGGAGGCCGTGCATCGCGGCCTGGACGATGTCGCGCTCCCGCTCAGGTGACGCGGCATCGACGACGAGGATCTCCATTTGTCGCAAGATCGTCTGGTTCAGCAGGTCGGCGATCAGGCCGGCGACGAACCGCTCGGCGTTGTAGAGGCTGACCATCGCGGTCAAGATCGGCTCAGCGCAGCGCTCCGGTGTTCGCTCCCAGTTCAAGCTGCAGCTCTAGGCGCGCGCCACCCGGGCGCCGCACGCTTGCCGTCCGTCCCTGCGTCGCGGTGACCGGAGGAGTGCATCCGATACGTCAGCAGCACCTCGCCAACGCCGATGCCGTAGAACCCCGCGTCGGCCATTCGCAGCCACATCTGGTGATCTTCGGCGATCGGCACATCAGGGAAGCCGCCGACATCAACGATAGCCGACTTCCGGAGTACCGCAGATCCGTGGATGAAATTGCCGCCTCGCAGCCGGTCCACATCCCACGCCCCGAGTCCGACCACCAGTCCGTCGAGCTCGGGGCGGTCCGTGGGATCGTGAGTCTTGGTGTACCTGGCCCCCGAGAAGACGATGCCAAGCTTCGGGTCGTGACCGTGCTCGCTGATCGCGCGAGCGTGCGCGGCGGCGAATCGTGGCAAGACCATGTCGTCGGCGCTTACCATGCAAACCCACTCGGTCGAGAGCGTCGGCAGGTAGGTGTTGAGGTTCCAGACGATGCCGCGTCGCTCGGTGTTCCTGACCAGATCGACGCGCCCGTAGGACTGCGCAATCTCCGACGTGGCGTCCGTGGAGCAGTCGTCGACCACGAGGACCTCGGCGAACCCCGGGGCGTCGCAGGTGAGTATCGAATCGAGCGCCTCGGGTAGGAAGTGCGCATAGTTCCACGAGCAAACGAGCACGCCGATTTGACATCCTCCCCGCCCTGAAGGGACGGGGATTCCCCGGAAGTTACGCGGCACGGCGTACCTCCCGAGTAGGTTCGCGCTTCAGCGGCACCGTTGTGCCTCCACGCGCATTGACGGCACGCCCTGCCGCCAGGATATTCAGCGCCGCGTTGGTGTCTGCGTTCGCTGAGCGGCCACACGATTGGCATCTGAATTTCGCTTGGCTCTCGCGATTTTCCGGTGCCGTGTGGCCGCACGCATAGCACTGCTGCGACGTGTACGCCGGGTTGACTTCGATCAGCTCAACACCGGCTAGTTCCGACTTCTCTCGTAGGCGCCTGGCAAACAAGCCCCAGCGCTGCGCCAGGATCACACGGCTCAGGCCCGCCTTCTGGCGGACGTTCTTGCCGGGCTCCTCGATGGAGCCCTTGACGCTACGCACCATGTTCCGAATCTGAAGCTTCTCGATCACCACGAGACGCGACGCGCGGACGATCCGCGTCGTCTGCTTCTCGACCCAGTCTTTTGCGCGGTCCGACTCGCGCGCCCGCAGCCGAGCGATGGCGAGCTTGACCCGGCCACGACGGACACTGCCCTTCACCCGCCGCGCGAGTTTGCGCTGTAGGCGCAACAGGTGGCGCCGTTCGGGCAACGACAGCGACGGTGTCTGACTAAACGTCCCGTCGGAGAATGCTAGCGACCGTGCGACGCCACGGTCGATACCGACCTCGCCTTCGCCTCTCGTGAGCGCCTGCGGCTTGACCGCGAACGCCAGCCACCAGCGACCCGCCGCGTCCCGTCGGATGCGATACGACTTGATGCCGAGCGGCACCGGTCGTGTGATTCGAAAGCGTACTCGACCAACCTTGGGAACGAAGACGGTGGCCGCCCTCCGGTGCAGAATCTCGACTGACCTCTCGGTGACGTTCACGACGCGGAAGCCTTCGTGCTGCCCACGCTTTCGCCAAGTCGGACGCCCAAAGTGGCCCGGACGTTTCCACCAGTTAATGAACGCCTGCGCCAGGTCTTTGAGCGCCTGCTGCTGAATGCTTGACGATCCCGTACCAATCCAGTTGTGCTCCGCCCGAAGTTGCACGAGTTGGCGGCATTGCGCAGCCCATCCTGGCGTCGGACCACGATCGTGGCGGTACTGGTTCGCCTGCTCAAGGGCGAGATTCCAGACGAAGCGTGCCTGAGCAGCATGCTCCAGAAGTGCTTCGGCTTCGTCCGTCGTGGGCTGTAGGCGTTGACGCATTTATGGCTCGCTTACCCCGCCCTAAAGGACGGGGCCTGCGCTCGCTGTTGGTCAGCGACCATCGTCTCTATCTCCTCCGTAGATCGCGAGCTTATTGCGGATCGTGCGCTCCCCGATTGCCATCATCTTTGCCGCCGCGATGCGATTGCCGCCCGTCGCGATCAGCGTGTCCTCGACCAGTCGCCGCTCGACCTCTGCGAGCGTCAACCCAGCAAGCGAACCCAGTGCGCGGAACTCCTCAGGCACCAGCTCGAGCTGGATGTCCTGCCCTTCGATCACGTCGCCGGCGCACAGTAGTACTGCCCGATGGATCACGTTCTCGAGTTCGCGGACGTTCCCCGGCCACGGATGTTGACGGAGCATGATGCTCGCCTCCGGTGATAGAGACAGCGGCCGCGCCGAGAACTGCCCGACCACGTGCTCGACCAGTGGGATGATGTCGTCGCGTCGTTCTCTCAGCGGCGGGATCGTCAGCAATAGGACGTTCATCCGGTAGTACAGGTCAGCCCGGAACGTGCCGTTGTCGACCATCTGACGCAGGTTGCGGTTGGTGGTTGCGATGATGCGCACGTCTAGGGGGACGGGGGACGACCCGCCGAGCCGATCGAGTTCCCGCTCCTGCAACACCCGGAGCAACTTCGCCTGCAGGACCGTCTCCATCTCGCCGATTTCATCGAGGAGCAACGTCCCGCCGTTGGCCTGCTCGAACTTGCCGAGCTTCCTCATCGTCGCGCCGGTGAACGCTCCGCGCTCGTAGCCGAACAGCTCGGACTCCAGGAGGTCGCGGGGGATGGCGGCGCAGTTGATCGCCACGAATGGCTTATCCTTGCGCGGGCTCGACTCGTGGATGAACCGAGCGAGAAGTTCCTTGCCGACGCCGGTCTCGCCGCCGATCACGACAGGCACGGCACGCTGCGCGGCGATCTCAGCGACGCGCAAGATGCGCGCCACGAAAGCGGAGTGGGTGATAATCTGGCGACTCACGAGCACGCTGCCAAGTTCAATGCTGCGTCTCTTTAACCAGCAACGCGTCGAGCACGGTTTTCTGTGCGCCAACCTTTGCGACCAGCGCCGCGACAACTGCCGCAATCGACTCCTGTGTCAGTTTCGCGAAGTCGGGCGCCTTCTTGGTCAGGATCGCGCGGTAGACCTCGCCCGCGAGGTCGATGTCGAACGACACCCTGACGTGGCCTACGTCGGTAAATTCCATCGTCCCAGACGCGGGAAGCGGAGCGGTGAGCGCGACTTCGACGTGAGTACTCATGCGTCGTGATCCTTTAGCATGACGATAACTTCGTCGTCTCGGTACACTTCGCGAGTCCAGCCAGGCGCCAATATGATCGTCTCCACATCGAGCCCCCTCTTGGCCAGCTGCTCGAGCTGAATCATCGCCGTCTCTGCGTCGATTGCGTCGCATCCATCCGGCGGCATCAACAGAACCAATGTGCGCACGTCCGATGATACTCCTGAACGCGCAAGATGTTGCGCGCGGTTCAGCGCGAAACGCGCCAACAGTGGCGGAATCTACGCCGCGGCCTTGCGTTCGAGCTGCTCAAGGACAGAGCGTAGCTTCTCGCCGGCGTGCTTCCATGTCCATGCCGAGTGCATGCGCAGCGCCCCCCGTGCGCCCTTCGCCAATGCCCTGGGATAGTTCCGGTACACGTCGAGCATCTTCCGCCCGAGTGACCCGACGTCGGCGAATGCCTCACGATGCGTCCACCCCAAGATATCCGTCGTCTCGTCGAAGGTGTGCGTCACGAAGGAGCACACGCTCTCGTCGAGGAAGTCCAACTGCCCGCCGTACTTCGTGGTGATGAGCGGCAGGCCGGTCGCGAGTGCCTCTTGCATGATGAGACCCCAGCCCTCACCGGTGCTCGGCAGAACCGCGCAGTGCGCCTCGTGAAAGAGCGTGACCAGGTCGTGGCGGGGGAGCTTCCGGCTGTCGAAGATCGTGTTGCCGAGCTTCACCATCTTGCCCAGACCATTCTCATCGGTGGTCTTCAAGTAGAGCAGCAGGTCGTCGCACTGGGCGAACCCTGCGAGCTTCCATGCGTTCGCGAGGCGGATCGCACCCTTGCGGGCATTTGGTGCGCCGCAGTGCTGGAACACGAACGGTCCCCGCAGACCCTCATCCCGAGGTGGACGTCGTAGCTCGTAGGTCCACAGCTTCGGGTCGAAGCCCAGCGGGACAACGGAGCAGCGCTTGCGCGTGGCCTTCAGGGCAGGGGCAAAGAGGTCGAGGCAGAACTTCGACGGCGTGATGACGTGGTCGGCCTCGGCGAACCCGCGCTCAAACTCAGGCGGTACGGGCATCGCCTCGTACATCGTGAAGAGGTAGTTGACCTTGCCCGGGATCGGCTCGAAGTTCGCCGGGTGGCAGAAGTGCAGCGCAGTGTCGGCGTCGTTGGTGACCTCGACGCCGGCCGCAGCCACAGCGTCGCGCAAGGCAACGGACGCCGTCCGGTAGCCCAATGAATTCCCGGCCGCGTCGGCGTCGGTGTTGAGCATCGCCCAGTGCAGGCGCACCGGACTCACCGCGTCATCGCGGACTTGATGGAGCGATCCATTCCCTTGCGCGGGAAGCTGTCGCGCTTCTCGTCGTCGGGGGAGACGAACTCCACCTTATCGGGGAACATCCCGACCAGGCGCTCGGCCTCTGCTTGCGGGAGGTCGCGGTCGACGAACGACGCCCGAGGGCCGGGCTTGACCCAGCCCTCGATGGTGTAGACGCGACCGGTGATGCGAACTTGAGCCATACTTGTCTCCTGTGAAGGTGAGTCCGGGAGGGGCACATGGGACGCCCCTCCCGGCTGTTGCGTTACCTGGCGACGATCAGCTCGCGGCTGTCTTAATGCCGGCAAAGGCGGACGCGACCATGACCTTCGCGGCGAACATCTCGAAGAACATGATAGCGCGCATGCGCTCCTTGAAGAGCACGCTGTCGTCGAAGCGTAGGCCCATGTTCAGGCCGTCGACAAACACGGCCTTCTTCATGTCGCCGACAATCGCAAAGATCCTCGACACGGCGTTGGAGTTCGGCATCTGCTCCGAGAACCAGCAGGGCTTTCCGAGCAGCCGGGCCGGAGCCGCGGTGATCGGACTCGGCACCGGGTGAGTGAAGAACCCGTCGGCGTAGTTCGTGCCGTAGATCGGGTTTCCCGCGGTGTCGGTGAGCAGCATCGGATAGATGAAGATGTCCGGATGCATCACCCACTCGGCGTTGCCGCGACAGTTCGACGCGACCTGATTGAGGGTGTTGACGATGTCGGCAAACGACACCGCGGAGTAGTGCGTCTTGCCCGAGGTGGCAGAGCCGCCCTCGTTCCAGTTGCCAATACCCGTGGTCTGGACGATGCCGGTGAAGGGAGTAGTCATCGAGAACAGCGCCGCGTTCTCCTTGGCCGCGATGGCCTCGGCGAACAACTCGGCGAGGACCGGCTCGAAGCTCTCCAGCGCGGCACCGCGGAGCTGCTGAGACACGGACGTGTAGACGACGCACTCGTCGAGAGTGAGCCTGCTGGCGGACTTCGAGGAGTAGACGACATCCGAACCAGTCGGAGCTGTACCCTCTCCCGGGAACTCGGCGGTCAGGCCCGAGACCACGGTCGGGACCTCGACCTGCCGCTGACCGGGAGCGGAGATGTTCCGCGCGCGCTGGCGCGCGATCGACTGCTCCTTGATGATGCGGATGGTGTCGTTGATCGTCTCGATCGGGGCGTACACACCGCCGGCGGTATCGGTGCCGGCCGTCGCGGCGCGGTACTCGTAGCCATCGGGCAGGTTGCGCGCACCTTCCTCGGCGGCAGCAGCCACCGAGAACCACTTGCCCATCGAGCGGAGGCGGCCCTCACGAGCGGACTCGAAGTTGCCGAACGGATCGGCAGTGTAGGTTTTCCCGCCCCGCGGCTGGTGCTCGTCGAGCCACTTGACGCGAAGCTCGATCTCATCGAGCTTGCGACCCATGTTCTCGACCTGGGGAGTGAACTTCTGCAGCGACTCTTGGGTCACGAGGTTCGGGATCTCGCGCTTGAAATCCCTGTGTCCCTCGAGGACTAGCTCGAGGGCATCGCGGATCTTGTGAAGTTCGGAATTCTGGTCGATGTTGAGCATTGGCGCTTCGCCCGGATGGGTCTGCGCCGGAATCTTCGTTTCTACGACTGCCACGACTGACACTCCAGTCTGTCCTCAATCGAGGACCGGAGCGTGAACGTGTCGTGTGAAGTGAAGGTGAGATGGCAGCGTGACAGCCCTTAGGCGTCGCTGGCCGCGGAAGACGGAGCGACGATAGCACGAAGTTCGTCAGCCTTTGAGAGTAGGTCGCCAAAAAGTTCGGCCACGTACTGCTTCTGTGGCGACACTTCGTCGGCCAATGCGTCGGCGAGGAGCCGTAGTGCACTCAGGTCGAGCGGTGCCGTGGCGGCTGCAGTCTCCGACTCAGCAGCGGGCTCCTCGGCCTGGCCCTCAAGCTGCGCGATGAGCGCGCTGATTCCCTCGGTCACAGAGATCAGCGAGGCGCGGTAGCCCTTTAGTTCCTTGAGTCGCTGGCCGGCCATCTTCTTGCCGATGCGAATCTCGGGGACGAGCGCCGCTGTGGCCTGCCCCGGATCCGGAGCAGTCGGAACCGGCTCCTCGGCAGGCTCCGGCACAACGGGCGTTGCTGGCGCGAGTTCAGGCTGCTCGGGAGTCTCGGGCTCCCGGGGTGCGACCGGATAGACCGCGGGCTCGACCGGTACCGCTTCCGCTTGAACAACCGACGGTGACTCGTCCATCGACAGTGCTTCCATGTCCATGAGTGCGACTCCACTCTTCGTGCGAAGCGAGCGCACGAGCTCGGTCGGGGCTTCGCGGTGGTCGAGGACGTAGGCCACGCCTCTCGAAAACTCGTGCACCCGACGTCCATTGAACGCATCGAGCTCTTGCTCGTTCAGACCCTCGTAGGCCTGGAGAGAGTTACGCACGCCCGCATCCGGGTCGGCGCCGATGACGACCCACGAGCACTCGTAGAGCTCGTTCAGCGTGAAGACCCAGCCCGCCTGCTGGCCGGTGTCGTCGAGCAACTCCTCGAACTTGAGCGGGTTCCAGCCGATCGAGACGGCACGGATCGAGCCGCTCTGGATCCGGCGCCAGATCTTTTCGGGAAACTCGTCGTCCTCGAGGTAGCCGCGCATACAGAGAGCCTTCGAGCCCTTGTACTTTTCGATGCCCCACGATCTCCAGAATCCAGTGGGCAAGCCCGGCGGCGCGAATGCCGAGCCGTAGTCATGTGACCACAGCATCGCCGGCACCTTCGCGAAGTTGGTGAAGTCCCACGCGGCGTCCGAGTGGTAGATCGCGTTGCCGTCGCGCTTGACGCCGGATGTCGACGCGACGATCTCGACCTCGCGCGATTTCTTGTCGATTGCGCGGATCTCGGCAACGCCCGGTCTGCGGAGCAAGATGCGCCGCCCGTCGTCGAGGTCTCGCTTCAGCGAGCGACGGTCGCCACCACTCGGAGCGTCGAGCCCAAAGAGCCCAAGGGGACCGCGTTCGGTTCTGCCGAGGAATGATCTGACGACTTGAGATTGCATGGCTTTCCTCCGTCACTCTGGTGCGTGAGCTAGCGCGACACAACGACAAGAAATGATTTCGCTTGCTGGACCATTCGGATCGTGCGGCGCATCGAGGCCGTTTGAGAACTTTTGCGCGAAGGGGATGATGCCCTCCTGCCCGGCTGTGACATGGCTCTCGCGGACGTGCTCATCCGCTGCGGTTAACCAGCTTTTCCGCGCGACCCCGGCGTCCTTCATGATCTCGTGTCGGGCGTTGTTGTTGGCCGAGTTGATCTCGGTCCGCGCGATCGTCCTGGCTCTTTGCGCGCCCGCGTTGAACACGCGCTGGATCCTCGACACCAGCTCCGACAGCCCTTCGCCGCTCGCGTAGCCTTGGGCCAACGTCTTGCCAACGGCTTCGCGGATGTGGTCGCCGATCTCGACCGTGATTCCCATGCGCTTCTCGCGGTAGCTCGACGCCAACTGTGGGATGTTGGTCTCGAGAATGTCCTTCGCGACGCTGGACTCGATGCCGAGCTTTGCCAGTTCAGCGACGACGGCAACGCTGGCCGTCGCGTAGGCATCCTCAACAAGCGGGAGAATCTGGTTCGCCAGGTCGCGCGAATCGAAAGCACTCGCCGCTTCCTCGACGTCCTGTTGCTTCGGCTTTTTCCGCGCCTGTGGATCACCGCGCAACGCGGCCAACACCGCCGCTCGCTGTTTGAGCAGGTTCCGCCTGATCCGCCCGAGGAGCTTCTTCTCTCCCGGCTGCAGAGCGCGCATGTGCGTCCGCCACAGCTCCAGTTGAGCAGTGGTCAGATGCGGGAACTCCAGCGATGCGGTCTGGTCGTCGGGCTTCGGCTGGTCGACGACTGGATCAACTGCGGGATCAGGTTCGGTCCCATCCGCGGGCACAACTGCGGGAGCGGGTGGGCCGTCGACTGCCGGGTCGGGCTCATCCATCGGCAGGGAAGCAAGCTCGACAATCGACGTCCGCGTCGTCTTCCCGCCATCGACGAATGACTCGCCGCCCCACGCGGTGTCCTCTTGGCCAAGCTCCAGTGACTTGTTCGCCTGGTTCTGCGTCCACCCGAGTTCTAGCAGCTTCGCTGCGGTGTCAAGCTTCGCGTTGATGTCGTCGCGCAGGGCATCGACGGCGTCGCGGTCGAACCAGACCGACAAGTTGGGGTCGAACGGCCGAAGGACCCCAAGCGTGAGGGCCTGCTCGATCCTGGTGACGAAGGGTAGGGCTGCGTTCCGGTAGAGCAGCTTCTCCTGTGTCTTGACCCCCGCCTCTGCCCAGCCGGCGTTGTCGTAGATGCCCGCGAAAATCGGCGGGATCCGGTAGATCCGACACGCACCCTCGAGATCGAGCTTCATCGCCGCGGCCCACTCGAGGTCGCGCATTGACATCGAGAACGATCGATACTCGAAGTCGCCACCGAAGATCGGGACGTACCCGGCACCATCGGGGCCGGAGTTCTCCTCGAGCTGATCTTGGACCTGGTTGACCTGGTCCTCGTCGAGTGTCCCGGTCCCCCTGTAGAAGAGCCCACCCTCCTTGCGGCCGTCTCTATCTAGGAGGGAGCGGTTCCGTTCCAGCCCGAGGATTCCCATCTCGATCGAGCGACGGGCAACACCAACGGGGGACACGCCCATCAGTGGGTCGTTGGGGTCATCTGCGTACTTGACGAGTACGATCTCATGCGGCTGCAGCTTCTGCTTCTGCCCGTTGTTCGCAACGAACCACCCGTCGAGTTTGAACAGGTTGTTGCTCGGACGATCTGGTGTTGCGCCGTCAGGGCCGAGGGGGATCAGTTGCTCCGCCAGCCGAGTCTTGGCGGTCTCGCCGATCTTCTGGATCTTGGTCGTTCCGCCGAGCCCCGCCTGTAGGACCACCGTGCGGATGAAGTCAGGTTGCTCCTGCACCTCGTTCGGTCGCTCGAAGAGCTTGACCACGGGGCCGTTGGTGACTTCCTTCGCCGTGCGCCGGTCGCGGCCGCTGTAGATCCGCACCGGCATCTGCACAATCGCATCCGCCAGGATCGACGTGCAGGTAAAGACGGGGATTGATTCCTTGTATGGATTTACCGAGATCGACCGCCGGCGCCCCCTGGTAGATCTGGAGTGTGCCCACTCCGCAAGCGCATCGTTCGAGCGACGCTGTGTCGGTTCAGCAACGCGCATTGGCGCGCGCGAACCGATCAGGCCTCGAAGCCGATCCGCAGCGGCGTCAAGAAACCGTGGAATGGCGATGCCCTCTGAGCGGCGGACGTCGAGACGCAGCTATTTTCATCGAGAGACACCTCTCGGGTATCGACGTGATCGTGTCGGGTGTCGCCGTGATCGTGTCGCAGCTACGAAGCCGATGCGCAGGCACGGTCCGCCGGCTGACCGTGGGGAGAATGTATCATAACGAAGGTCTACCTACGAACACGACCGACGAAGATCTGCGACTGCAGGTTGGCTCTCGCTCTAGCGGAGAATGCCAACATGATCGATTCCGCCCGATCGGGAGACTTCGCGCCGCGCCTTCTGAGGGACTCCTTTGACTCGAACTTTCGTCGGCCTTGGCTGTCTGGCGCGTAGCGAATGTTGGCGAGTTGGCGAAACGCCTTCTCGTCCACGAGGCCGCCGAACTGCGCCATCCCGTCCGCGTCGGGCTTCATCCGATCGCGGAGAGCCCAACTCAGCTCATCGCGCAAGAGGGGGAAGTTCTCCTTGTCGGTCGGTGACTCTGACACCTTGATCGGCACGCACCGGAAGCCCGCTTGCTTCAGTGGGGTGGCGAAGTACGCGCCCACCCCGATCGCGTCATACGCGACGATGATGTCCTTGCCCCTGAACGGCTTGAGGGCCTCGATCATCTCGCCCTGGATCGTCTCGGGGTTCTTCGACCATGAGATCGGGAACCCCGGCTGGATCATCGGGCCGTGACGGACGGTGAGCACGGTCTCGTCCTCGCCGGCCTCCGCCACGTCGATGCCAGCCTGCCAGTCGGCATCGGCCGGGACCTCGATCGTCCGCTTCTTCGCAGCTTCGAGCCACGCCAAGGGATAGGCCGCGTACTGGCTCTGGCTCGGGAACTGCGCGAGCACCCTCGACTCCCAGAGCGGGGAGTCGACGCCACATTCGACGTACATCTCCTTCACCCAGTGACGGGTGGCGAGGTAGGGGCGCACGTTGTCCTCGAGCGCGTCGGGCGACAGCTCGAGCAGCGTCTTGAGCGTCTCCTGCCACGGCTCCTCCGGGCGCTTCTTCAGGGTCGTTAGGTTCGGCGTGTCGAAGGCCGAGATGGTGTAGCAGCGGTATCCGCTTCCGACCGCGGTGAACGCCTCGCTGTACGGACCGCCTTCGACGTCGGGATTGCCAAGCATCAGAATGCGGACGTCGCCGCCGGCGCGGATACCACGGACGGCGTCGAAGATCCCCGTCCCGATGCCGGGGGCCTCGTCGATCACGACCAAGATCCGGCCGTGGAAGCCCAAGGCGTTGACGCCGGCGTCGGTCGACATGCCGAGCGCGAAGATATCCGGCGCGATCTGCAGCTCGGTGTTGAGCAGCTTCCCCCCGAGCGGGTATCGGGCTTTCGTGTGGGCCGTGCGGATCGCGGGCCACATCGTCTTGGTGACCTGACGGAACGTCGGGGCGGTGGTGATCGTGATGCCGCCATGGATCGTCCACCATAGAACGGTGTCTGCGGATAGGTTCGTCTTCCCGGTGGCGTTCGCACCCTTGACGGCGATGCGCGCTCGCGGGACGGTCAGGTCATCCGCGATCTGCTTCTGGACCTCCCACCGGTCCCGACCGAGGACGTACTCCCCGAAGAAATTAGGGTTGGCTTCAGTCTCACTGACGAAGTCGAGTTCGTCAGCCGTGAGTGGACGTGGCTGCTTCGCGCTGCGCACGAGCCTCCCGTGCTCGAGCTGCGAGGTCGGCGAGGCTCAGGTCGTTTCCGGCGCCGTCGGTCTGCGCCACCTTGTCGACCACCACGCCCATGATCTTGGCCCAGTCCATGGTTGACTGCCGGGCGAGGTTCAGAGCGGCGACCTTCTGACCCTTGAACGAGGCTGAGTCGTTGTCGTCACGGCGGGCGGTTCGTTTCGTGCCGCGGATCTCGACCTCTTCGCCGAACAGGACCGATCGCTCGCATTTCTCGTCGAAGTCCGCAGCCTCAAATGCTCGGCGCGCGACTTCCTCAAGTACGGCCGCGGCCCTTGCCCGATGCGCTTCCTGGCTGTCCCCGACGCGCTCGACCCACAGCTCGGCCAGGCGAGCTACGTCCATGCGGATCGTCTTCTCGTTTACGCCGATCGACTGGCTGATCGCGCGACATGACGCCCCCGCCAGGCGGAGTCGCTCGACGCGCTCCATGCGGTCGAGAACGTCGCGATCGCGTCGCCACGGGAGCTGTCCCTTGCGACCTTTCGGGGCTCCGCGCCTAGCTGGCATCAGGTTTCATCACTGCGGATTCATGAAACGCGAGTAATCACGCGCTCCGCCTCGCCCACATGTCCGCTTCGGTCTGCCTCGGGCGCGCCCTCTCGACGTGGATTCGCATACCGCAGAACTCGCGCCCATAGGCCGACTCGATCGTCGTCGCTAAGTCGGCGAGTGACAACATTCGCACGACGGCGAACCCCCTCGACTTGCCGTCTTCGTCCTTGCCGATATGCACGCGAGAGATCTTCCCGAGGTCAGAAAGAGCCGTCGCCAGCTCTTCCTCCGTGACGCTGTAGTGCAGTTGATTCAGGAAGATTTCAACCGGTTCTCTGATTTCACCCACACCCACAACCCCCTTGTCGCAGCAACGAAAGCCCCTGCGCAGGCTTGGTTGCTGCTTCGAGTCTACACCCGATCAACGCGAATGTTGCGCGCCGCCGCAGAGGAAAGTTCTACGCAGCTACGAGGCCGCTGTGCGGGCTTTGAAGACATGGACCCTGGCACTGGTATCAACCTGGGGGCGATCGGCGCGCACGGGCCGCCGCTGCTCGCGTGGGGGGGTGATTGCTTCGGTTGGACTCTCCGGTCGCAGCTACGAAGCCGCTGCGCAGGCACGGTGACTCCTTCCGTGGCAGAACCATCACTAGAATCTCGCAGCGTGGCTCCCCGTAGTGCTTCGACGCGTTCTCGTGCACGACCTGTGCGTCGTCGCGCCAGATGATCCCGGTGAGCGCATCTT
>Ga0163146_10001242_pt1 | contig 36627 bp, 29 predicted proteins | sample OliLakLV19MP7G1_FD_148648 | JGI IMG/M metagenome (GOLD analysis project Ga0163146, IMG submission 148648) | Freshwater microbial mat bacterial communities from Lake Vanda, McMurdo Dry Valleys, Antarctica - Oligotrophic Lake LV.19.MP7.G1 | ecosystem: Environmental > Aquatic > Freshwater > Lake >...
TTGAATTTGCTGTCAAACTGACGGCGTGCTTTTCTGCTCATTTTTTATGACAGTTTTTTGTAAGATAATCGCTTTTCAACAATTATCTTTTTTGCCTTTTTCTGTCCAATTTTTGGGGAGCATTTCATTAAAAGCCTATTTGAAGTTAATTCAGTCTATTGAATCTGCCCCCTTGCAATACCCTGTCATTTACAAAGAAGTCAGAATGGCAAGATTTGGAAGAGCTTTCCCCTTGTATTCTATTTTGTTCTTTCTACGAGAGGATACCGCCTACATTGTTTCAATTTTTCATGATAACCGCGATTGGAACATCTGGCAAGAGCGGGTAAGTTGATTTTTTCAGCTTAGGGATGGGAATGAACCGTAGGTATTCCATCCGAATCGAAGTCATGGACAGCCTGACCCCGCCAATTTTGTCCTTTGGCGGGGTAAGCCCCAAATAAGAAATTATAATTCAATCGCCGATGTCTCTGGAAATACCCCGCTGCAAATCCTACATTTCTTTCCATTGTTGTTCCAGTCTATCCAGGTTTCTCAGGTTTTTCCCATTATTGCTGGTATACTCGCTGCCCAAAAGGCTATCAATCGTAGCCGAGGCGTTTGAGTGCATCTTTTGCATACGGACTTCCTTGTGAAGCTGCTTGACGATAAAGTATAACTGCTGCTGCGATATCTTTATTGACCCCTCTACCTGATTCATACATTTGGGCAAGAAAAGCTTGCCCAAGAGCATTGCCCTGCTCCGCCGATTTGCGATACCATTTCACCGCTTCATAATCATCCTGCTGTACGCCATTGCCTTCTCTGTACATATAGCCTAAACTACATTGCCCAAGAGCATCGCCCTGCTCCGCCGCTTTGCGATACCATTTTACCGCCTCGTAATCATCCTGCTGTACACCCCTGCCTTTGTCGTACATAGTTCCCAGCTTAAGTTGCCCAAGAGCATTGCCCTGCTCCGCCGATTTGCGATACCACTTCACCGCTTCATAATCATCCTGCTGTACGCCTTTGCCTTCATCGTACATGTCTGCAAGAAAAGCTTGCCCACGAGCATCGCCCTGCTCCGCCGCTTTGCGATACCATTTTACCGCCTCGTAATCATCCTGCTGTACACCCCTGCCTTTGTCGTACATAGTTCCCAGCTTAAGTTGCCCATCAGCATCGCCCTGCTCCGCTGCTTTGCGATACCATTTCACCGCTTCATAATCATCTTTTGATACTCCCAATCCATCTCGATACATATCTCCTAAACTACGTTGCCCATAAGCATTGCCCTGCTCCGCCGATTTGCGATACCATTTCACCGCTTCATAATAATCCTGTTGTACCCCTTTACCTAATTCGTACTTATAGCCTAAAATACGTTGCCCATCAGCATCGCCCTGCTCCGCCGATTTGCGATACCATTTCACCGCTTCATAATCATCCTGCTGTACGCCTTTGCCTAATTCGTACTTAATACCTAAAATAAGTTGCCCATGAACACCGCCCTGCTCCGCTGCTTTGCGATACCATTTCACCGCCTCGTAATCATCCTGCTGTACGCCTTTGCCTTCATCGTACATATAGCCTAAATTAGATTGATAATTTGAGCTAAAGTAAGGACTGTTGCGATATTTATAATAAATGGGGAATGCCTTTGTATAGTCCTTATTATCGTAGTATTGCTTCGCTTTTGCCATTTCTCGTTGCACTTCTTCCTTGCTGTAAGTACTGGTGGCAACAGGCGGTGGCGCTTTTATTGCACCTACCCCTTTCAGCAGGTCATCCTGGCGTTTCCAGCCGTTGGCAATGGCGGTGCTGCGCATGGATTTGGAAGGGTGGGTGCTGGTTTCGCCTTCCAGCGCAAAGGTGTTGATGCCCGCCTGCGCTTGATCGAAGGTAGCGCCCAGCTTGCGCAGGATGCTGCCAGAGAAGTTATCGGCTTGTATTTCAAGGGTTTTCCGCTTTTGCGAGTTGGTTTCGGTGAAGTCGTGTCCATAGATGTGGTGCCCGATTTCGTGGGCGAGCATGCTATATGCAGCCCAGCGGGTTTTCGCTTCTTTTTTAAAATTTTCCAAAAACACCGGACTGTAAAGGATGTATTTATTCTTGTTCGCAAAGGTTGCCTGCGCGTTTTTCACATTCGCTTCTTTGAGAATAAAAGACATAAAAAACATGGAATTGGCTTCTAATATTTCCATTACAATCCGTTGGGCTTCCGAACTGGCATCGAGCAGTACGTATTCTTTTTCGGTTTCTTCTTCATCATAGTTACAGCCGTGTTCGATATTGATAAATTCCTGTGCAGGTAAGCAGTAGGTAAGTAGCAAGAAAAAGATAAAGGGGTATCTAGCTTTTTTCGTGGTATTGGCGGTTTTATTTACAAAGATAATTATAACATTTTTAATAAACTAATAGCTATTCGATTTAATTCGCGCTGGGCGGCAGCAGGCTCTATCGTGTCGTTATTTTTTTCTTCCTGTATTTCGTTATAGCGGCGCTGTAGCGCGAGGATTTCATCAGGTAATTGGTTTTCATAATGCGTTGTCAGCGATTTGAACACAGTTAGTAGTTGATTATCAGCAATATACTTGCGGCATTGGATTTTTAATTCTTTTGGAATCGTAAGTTTGGAGGGAGTTTCGGGCGTTTCTTCGTACGTCGTTTTGGTAGGGAATAAGGCATTTTTTTCGGAAAAACAAGATGCTGTAAGCAATTAGTAATAATGCATTGAAAGGCAATAGCCAGGTGTAAGAAAGTTGTAAATATGCTGGTAAAGTATAATCATTGTATTGCATAGCAAATGGCTCTGCCAAAATCGTACCCAATGCCAGCAGCAGATACGTCAGCGTGAACCAATATACCGTTCTAAAAGCAGATAACGTAATAATTTTGGCGGGATTGATATTTAAATAAATACCCAAATATAAAAGCAAGATACCAGGAAGCAAGTTAAACAGTACCCAAACCCACGCTGGAAGCGGCACTCCTTCAAAACGACCAAGAACGGTTTGCAGAAAGACCAATACTAAAAGAATAATGGCACCTATATTCCACAGACGCAGCAACTTACGTTATACATGGGCGAGAATAACTTCCTGCATAATTTAGTTTTTCAGCGATTGCCAGATATTGGATTTTTCTAAATGCGTTTTGCCAGTGTGGTCACTTGGCGTGAGTACGGTCGGTTCTTTGCCGGAACCATAGGTTTTAAATTCATATACTAATGCGGTAACATTATATTGATTATTAAATGGTAAATTGCTGATTTCTTCGGGGAGTACATTTGCGCCTTCACTGAGCCAGGCAACTGCCGCTTCGCGCGAAACTTTGGAACCAGCAGTAGTAAAAGATTCAGACGTTACCACAAAAGCGATGATGCGAAAATAGCCAGGTTGAGCAAAAAACAAGGATTTTAGATAACCAGTTAGCGAAAAGGATTCATTTGGTTTAGCTCTAGTTTCCCAACGTTTTGGCTCCTTTTTTGGAGTAGCGTCTTCATTGATTTGTTCTAGACGAGTTACTATCACAAAGCCATTGGGTACATAAAAATAACTTTTATCATAATAGCCATTTTCATTGAGTGATTTGCGTAATTTTTTATCAATTGCTGCCAAGTTTTTACATTGATTGAAAGCATCTTCTAAAACGAAGGTAGCAGAAGGCTTGCGCGGAGGCCAGTCAAACATCGGAATCGGGGGTTTGAAATTACCTTTTTCGTCGTTGAAATATTCTAAAGATTGGTTTAGTTGTAAGCTTATATCAGCTTTCTTTGAACCCTCGCGAGCAGAATAGCCTTCTTCCGTGAGACCATACATACTAATAAATGGTCCTTCCGGTTCTTTGCGAAAGAAGGAAATACGTTTAATCTGCTCAGGATGCGCTCCAAGAATGGTCAGTGTATAGCCTGCGAAACGATATGCTTCCTGTTCCTCCGTTTCTTTTGCACTGAGTAATAGTGTGTGTTCGTTCACATGATGTCCAATGGCGTGCGCAATAATGGCATAGGTTTCCCATTTATCTGTCAAGCGATGAATAAAATCAGGATTGTAGAGCAGATAACGTTTCTCACCATCTACAACTGTGGCTACATTCTCCACATTGGTTTCTACTAATTCGAAGTTTTGAGTTTTGTTGGTCGCAGTCAGGATTTTTTCAACGATACCAGGAACTGTTGCCGTAAGTGGAAATTTGAATAGTTCCGCTTCAATAGAATCACCCTTGTGAATGCAGCGATTTGTCGCATTGATTTCGATGAGTTCTTGAGCTTTAGTTCTATGTGTCGCTATTAAGGTTGTTATAAAGAGTAGGAAAACACGCATGGGGAAATGGTTTTGTCAAAATTAAGAAAAAAGAAGTAAAAATTTTAAAGCAAGAACGTATTTTTTGGAAATCGTAAGGGAGTGAAAAAGTAAATGACATTGATAGGTATAAAGTATGGTATTGTTAATCAAAAATACCAAAAAAGATAAAGTGGAAAGCCATAATTTTTCTTTGCATAATTTAATAAGGATAAAATTTGTAATGTTTTAGCACTTCCCGTTACGTGACCTAATGCCTCATATTGTGCATCAAAATTATTGTTTTGTTCATTCGCAACGTACAATCTTTTAGCTTGGCAAGGAAAAAGAATATATTGATTGGTTGCAATTGGTATAATTACTTCAAAGTCATTTCCATTTACACTTTCTTTTTTTGAGTGGAATAATCGAATTGGTAGCGGATGCTCCAAAGTTGCCTCAGCAATTTCACTCACAAGAAAATTTGAAATATCGGTTTCATATATTTTTGAATATTCTGATGACTGCATACTGGAAAACTTTAATTTTTCCCAAGTATGAGTTGACAAATAAGCAAGTAAATCTGTTAAGATTCCAGATTCTTCAAATTTATTCTTATAAATAGTTGATTTTTTTGTCATATTAAATTAAAAAAAAATCCGCTTACAAACATAAGATTGATTGTAAACGGATAGCCTCAGTTGTGAATCGCGAGTATAAGTAAAAATATTACACAATGCAACAGCTTACGAAAATTACCTGCATTCAGGTGATAGTTTCCATGAATTTGTCAATCAGGTACTTGACAATTTGGAAGATGGCGATGAATACTTTATTGTATCCAGCCAAACACCAAAGGAGATGCAATCTTCCGAAGCACTTTTTGTAAAAGGTATTTTAAAAGCAGTCGAACGAGGGGTGAAGTTTTGGTATATCTACCCAAAAATGGATTTGAATCAAGATAGTGAGGGCGGCATGGACAATGTATCGCGGTGGCTGTTACTCTGGTCGGATGCTATCAATTTGGATTTAAAATTTAAAGTGTGGAAAGAACAACTTATTGCTAGAAACAGCGACCTCGCTAATCGGATTAAAACTTGCGTCAATGGCATTGGCGTACAGACACAACACGAAGGATTCATGTTCGCACCGTTCATTCGTTACATCATTATTAAGTCGTTGGAACTAAAGCCAGAATCAGAAGAAAATACGAACCCAAAGGAGCGAAATTATACATACCAATCTTGGACCGAAATCTCCGAAACCCATAAATATGAGGAATTATTTGTAAAGTTGAATAGTACAGCGACCAGAGTGCTTGCCGATTATTGTATAGATGCGGTTCGTAAACAATTGACCAAATAATATTTCATAAAAAACTAAAAAACAATATCATGTTATTCATGTTTTCTTGGCTATTTCTTACCATCATTTTAGGGTCATTAATTGCCATGAGTTCCAGACGGCTTGGTTATGAAATCATTATTGCAGGATTTGTTGGAATGCTCGTTATTGCTATTTCCGTAGCAGGAAAGTCGGGAGCGATTCCGGGACTTGAAAACTTTACATTATCCGCCTCTATTTTTGTTTACAGTGCTACTTTCATTTTTACCGATGTACTTTCTGAAATCTGGGGAAAAGAAATCTCGCGCAAGGCGGTGTATGCCGGTGCTGTTATTTATCCTCTACTATTTGTAACTACTCAGTTTTCGGTCATTTGGGAGCCGCATCCAATTTGGGCAGCCAATCAAGAAGCTTATGCTGCTATCATGGGTACAACGGTGCGAATTGTCATTGCTTCTTTTATAGCGTTTGTAATCTCTCAACTACACGATGTTTGGTCATTTCATGTCTTGAAAAGATGGACCAATGGTAAATATTTTTGGCTGCGCAAAAATGTCTCCACCATCGCTTCTCAATTTATTGATACCGTTATATTTTATAGCATTGGTTTTTATGGCGTGTTTCCAATTTTTGAATTGATTGTCTTTAGCTTTGCTGTCAAAGCCTTTATTGCTATTGTGGACACTCCGTTTGTCCATTTTGTGGTTCACTTTTTAAGAAAAGACCCTGCCATTAGGGAATTAGAGGCAAATCATTATAAATGACGATTCAACAAAAACAATTGCACTACCAGCCTTACATTGATTGGATTATTGACGAGCATGAAAAGCAAAAAACGGTAGATTATTTTAAATTTGCTGGGTACCAATTCCTGGTAAAGCCACCCGTTTTTAATCCTAATATTGCCACCTCCAGCAAGTTATTTGCCGAAGAGATTTTAAAATTAGACCTCACGGGTAAAAAAGTGTTAGATGCCGGTTGCGGCAGCGGTATCTTATCTATTGCTGCACTAAAAGCAGGAGCAAGTTTTGTGTATAGTTTTGATATAAACGACCAAGCAGTTGAGACTACAAAGGAAAATTTGGCTCGCTTGGATTTAACAGCAAATATTTTTGAAGTACAACAAAGGAATAGCCTACCGGACCTTCCTAACTTATTTGATTACATCTTCTTCAATCCTCCTTTTTTTGACTGCAATACTGACGCAATTTGGAAAAGGTCCGTGTGTGATCCTGAAAAGCTGTTTTTGAGAAATGTCATTTCAAACGCGAAGAAAGTTTTACGACCGGATGGCCAACTAATGATGGTTATTGGTGGAGAACTTAATCCGAAATATATTAAGTCAAGGTTGATTAAATATGGCTTTTCGGAAGTTGAACAAAAATACATGGGAGGGAAGACTCCCTTAAACCTTCATTTTATCATTGCCCAAAAGTGATACCTTCGCTAACAAAATTTGAATCTGAAGTGAAGAAATTACAAATTAAAAGAGGAGAAGAAATCTCATATGGAATCATATCAACTCACTTTTCGTTTGAAAATGGTTTGAAAATAAAAAAGCACCTACAACATTTAAGTCGTAAGTGCTTGATTTTCAGTGTCGGGGCGGAGGGATTCGAACTCTCGACCCCCTGCTCCCAAAGCAGGTGCGCTAACCGGACTGCGCTACGCCCCGAATATATCTTCCGGTTTTGAGATTTACTTGGCATCGGAGGGATTCGAACACTCGACCCTCCCGACCCATCGGGATGCGCTGACCGGACTGCGCTACGCCCCGAGGTAACAAGAAATTTGAGATCTGAAAACGCTATCGCGCAATTTCACATTTCAATTTTCTTATTTCACATTTTAAGTGGCGGTGAGAGCGGGATTCGAACCCGCGGTACCGTTTCCAGTACGACAGTTTAGCAAACTGTTAGTTTAAGCCGCTCACCCATCTCACCGACTGTTTTTCTTGCGCTTTCATTTAAGCGAGTGCAAATGTAGAGAAACGCATTCTAATATGCAAGGCTACTGAACTTCTTTTTAGAAAATAAAACTTACGACCTGTTTATCAAAGTGTAATTTTCAAGAAAAAGTTCCACTTGCTTCAAATCTTCTAATATCCTCCTATCTTCCCATCCTCTTATTCTCCTTACTTCTCATTCAGGCTCATCTTGATTTTCTTTTCCAACTCTGCAACGGTATCTTTAAAAACAACATCGGTTTCCATCAAATCCTGCACAGTTCGACAAGAGTAAATGACGGTGCTGTGGTCGCGTCCGCCAAACATTTCGCCTATTGCTTTTAAGGATTTATCGGTCAGATTTTTGGATAAATACATGGATAATTGTCGAGCGATGACGATGGAGCGCTTGCGGGTTTTTGCTTGTAATTTATCAACCGGTACATTAAAATGTCCTGCTACCAGCTTCTGGATGAATTCCAGCGTGATTTCTTTATTAATTTGGGAAACGAAGTTTTTAATCACCTCTTTTGCCAAATCCATATCAATTTCACGGTCATTCAGAGAGGATTGCGCGACCAATGAAATCAACACGCCTTCCAGTTCTCGGATGTTATTTTGAATATTATAACAAATATATTCTACTACATTGGCTGGAATCTCAACGCCCTCCTGCCCCATTTTGGTCTCCATAATGGCGATGCGCGTTTCCAAATCAGGTACTTGCAGGTCGGCGGATAAACCCCATTTGAAGCGAGAAATCAAGCGTTCTTCAATGCCTTCCAAGTCTTTCGGAGGACGGTCGGAGGTTAAAATCACTTGCTTACCACTTTGATGTAATTGATTGAAAATCTGAAAGAATATATCTTGCGTTTTTTGCTTATTCGATAAAAATTGAATATCGTCTATCATTAATACGTCAATCAATTGATAAAAATTGACGAAATCATTCACTGCATTATTTTTCAGCGATTGTATAAATTGATTGGTAAAACTATCGGATGTGACATATAATACGGTTTTATCAGGAAAGCGCTTGAGTACTTCATTACCGATGGCATGCACCAAATGGGTTTTACCAAGACCAGTATCACCATAGACGAATAGCGGATTAAAGGACGTGCCACCAGGTTTTTTCGCAATGGCTTGACCTGCCGAACGCGCCAAGCGATTGCAATCTCCTTCAATATAAGTCGTGAAATCATAATTAGAATTCAACTGCGGGTCCACTCTATTTTTTCGGATGCCGGGGATGACGAATGGGTTTTTGATATGCTCTGCATCTACCATTCCGGGCGCATAAGCCTCGGTAGTACGAGCATTACTTGCACTTCCATTTCCATTGTGGTGGTGGTAGTGTCCGTTACCATTTTGACGGGCAAATTCGCGCGAGGCAGCAGTGAGAATCTGGTATTCCAACCGTCCTTTGTCGCCCAATTCCTTGCGAATCGTCGTCTTTAATACGTCTACAAAATGCTCTTCCAGCCACTCGTAAAAAATAATACTGGGTACCTGAATCGTAAGTGCATTATTGTCCAAACGAACCGGTCTAATCGGTTCGAACCAAGTTTTGTAGCTCTGCGGATTTACAACCTTCCGGATTGTCAGCAGACAGCTATCCCATACTGTAGCATGATCTCTCATCATTCTTCAGGCAAATTGACAAATATTAAATAAATAAAATAGGCTTACCCCTGCGCCCTGCGTAATTTTGGAAGTATCAGTAAACTAAACTAATACGCATCGCTGCGTTGGTGTTGATAGGAGCCCCAATCCCGAGTTGCTTTTTTCAGAAAAGCGAAGGACTACAAAGTTGAGAAAAAAAATCTAATCTTGAATGGCTTTTCGACCAAATTCAAAGATATTTTTTTTACTTATTTCACAAGTGTGTAAAGCTTTTCAATGTTAAGTAAATGTAACGTACTCATATAAGGGATAAATTATTTTATTTGTAAAAATATGACAGTCAAATGATTACAAAATTAGTTTAAAACTGTCAATTTTTTGCTGCTACTATTTCGACTGTGCTTTATTAACTAATATATTCTGGCAACTTACACATTTTCCCTTGCGATTTCGCTCAAAAAATACATCTAATCTACCCAAAATAATACCCGCCCAACCGACCTGATTAATCAACACTTGGCTTCCTTCAACGTTCGTTTCTACAATTGGTTCATCCAAAAAAGTGTGCGTATGCCCACCAATAATCAGGTCAATATCGCGGCTGCTTTTCGCTAATACAATGTCTGACACGGTGTTATCTTGATATTTATACCCCAAATGCGACAAACAAATCACGTAGTCACATTTCTCCTCTTTTTTTAGAATAGCCGCGTATTTATTGGCGTTGGCGATGGGGTCGAGATAGCGCGTTTCTTTGTATAAAGTTTTTGGTACTAAGCCGTCCAATTCAATACCCACCCCAAGTACTCCAATTTTAATCTGGTCTTTTTTGAAAATTTTATAAGGAATGACTTTGCCATTCATCACCGTATTTGAAAAATCGTAATTGCCATTGATAAGTGGAAAATTAGCGTTGGGCAGTTGTTTGTACAACCCGTCAATTCCTGCGTCAAAATCGTGATTGCCAATCGTAGCCGCATCATAACCCATTTCGGACATGAGTTTCAATTCCAATTCTCCACCATACAAATTAAAATATGGCGTGCCTTGAAAAATATCACCCGCGTCCAACAGCAATACGTGCTTTTGCTCTTGCCGAATGCGCTTAATCATTGCCGCTCGTCTGGCAGCACCGCCCGCGCCCTGATTGCGACTGCCGTCCATCGGAAACGGATCAATGCGACTGTGTACGTCATTGGTATGTAGAATGGTAAGGCGAAGAATTTCGGGTTCCGCCGCCAACGCTCGAAGGGGCAGTGCGCCTACGCCCGTGAGTAAGGCACCCGTGCCGAAGGTTTGTACAAAGTTTCTACGATTCATATTTTTAAGTGAAATGTGAAATGTGAAATGTGATTTGTGATTTGTGATTTGTGATTTGTGAAATGTGATTTGTGATTTGTGAAATGTGATTTGTGATTTGTGATTTGTGAAATGTGATTTGTGATTTGTGAAATGTGATTTGTAATGAGGGACTACTCACCAATCACTACTCACCAATCACTACTCACCAATCACATTATTTAACCCTTCCATCCGTTTGCGCGTCGAGTTTTTTGCCCTGTGCGGTTTGTTTTTTCACATATTCTATAATGGCATCGCGCATGAACACACCCAATGCCTCTTGCTTTTTATCAATGAAAAACGTACAGTCGTCCCCGCCATTTGCCACATAATCCGATAAACCGATTTTATATATTTTACCTTCTTGTAATGGTTGCCCGTTGATGCGTACGTTTTGCGCTTTGCCATCTTTTATATCCAACTGAAATTGCTTACTCACTGGGATGCCATTGCTTTTAGCGATTTTATCTGCAAACTGCTGCACCGCCGCCGCATCTGCATGAACAATAACCAACATATTATCAAAAGGCATCAATTCAAAAATTTTGCCGCGCGTCACCTCTCCTGCTTGTAAAGTCGGGATGCGAATGCCGCCATAATTCATACTCGCAAAGTCAATATTGCCCTTTGTGTATTCGCTCATTTGCTCGTAAAAAAGGTCTGCCATCCAGTTGCCAAGCGTACCTTCGGGTTTTTTATGCTCTAAAGTTCTGGCAGCTACACCGAGCACGGTATTCATTTCCGCATCCATTTTAGCTTTGTAAGGCGCGATGAGTTGTTCGGTTTTGCTATCAGCTGCCGAGACAGTCCGCTCCGACGTTGACTGCGCCTCCATGCGGTAGCTTTGTGGCTGCACTTGCGCCAAGTGATTGACCTTGCAAGAAGCGAGTAGAATGGCAAGGGCGAGCGAAAAACTTAGCAATAATTTGGTTTTCATCTGTATTTTTGATTTTACAATAGTCTCCCAATTTAAGCACAATTTATAAAAGTCGAGCTACTGGAAAGTTTAAGTTACTGTAAATAAAAATAGGTATTGTTCAATATCCTTGTGTTCCGAACAACAATGGCTTATTCCAACGAATAAATGACAGAATTCCGTATCTCAAATGTATTTCCAGAGCCTATTCTTATCCAGCCTATTTTATCTTTTGCCTTTGAAAATTTTCAAGTAATTTCATCTTGAACCAATAATTCTTTATTTTTCAATGTGTTCCGACTTCTAAAAATAGTATAAATAAGTAGGCAGTTTACAGTAAGCAGTTGGCAGTCGCTCAATCTGCTGACAAACAACGACTTAAGCTGGATTCATTTTATAATTTAAATATGCTCACTTACTTAATTTCATCTTCAACCGTCTTTTGCGAGTTTTGTGAGACAAATCAAATTTGTACAAAACAAAAGAAGGGCTGTAGCAAGTAGCCACAACCCCTTCAGTCTTTACCTTGATAGAAAAAAAAATCCCTAATCTTGAATATCAAAAATCAAATGTCTGCCAAAAATTATACAGCGAAAGTCAGTTCACAGTTAATCAATTTCACATTTCCTATTTCTGATTTCGCATTTTAAATTAAACGGGTACCATCGCTGATTTTACCGTCGTCACAATACGTGCTGCTACTTTGTAAGGATCAGCCGCAGAGTTCGGGCGACGGTCTTCCAAATAACCTTTCCAGCCGCGCTCTACCGTAGCAATCGGAATACGAATCGAAGCACCTCGGTCCGACACGCCATAGCTGAATGTGTCGATAGACTGCGTCTCGTGCTTACCCGTCAAACGCAAGTGATTGTCAGGACCATACACCGCGATGTGCTCAGCTAATACTGGACGGAAAGCCTCCAATATTTCCACATAAGCCTCTTTGCTGCCTGCTTCGCGCAGGAGCGAGTTGGAGAAATTGGCGTGCATGCCGGAGCCATTCCAGTCGCCTTGCAGCGGCTTGCAGTGCCAGTTGATAGATACGCCGTAGCTTTCACCGACGCGCTCAAGGAGGTAACGAGCCAACCAAATCTGGTCACCTGCGGCTTTAGCACCTTTTGCAAAAATCTGAAATTCCCATTGACCCGTTGCCACCTCTGCATTAATGCCTTCCACATTCAAACCTGCTTCAAGACACATATCCAAATGTTCTTCTACAATATCCCGACCAAATGCCTTGCCATAACCCACCGAACAATAGTATGGACCTTGCGGTGCCGGATAACCATTGTCTGGAAAACCAAGCGGTTTATTATTTTCGGAATTCCAAAGGAAATATTCCTGTTCGAAACCAAACCAAAAATCGTTATCGTCGTCTTTAATCGTCGCACGACCATTGGATTCGTGTGGCGTACCATCGGCGTTCAACACCTCTGTCATTACTAACCAAGCATTCTTACGACCTGGGTCTTGAAATACCGCTACTGGTTTTAATAAGCAATCTGAAGAATTACCTGGAGCTTGTTCGGTAGAACTTCCGTCAAATGACCACATCGGCACATCATCTAAATCACCTTTGAAATCCTTCACTATCTTTGTCTTACTGCGTAGGCTCTGCATTGGCTTGTAGCCATCCAACCAAATGTATTCTAATTTCGCTTTATTCATGATGTTTAAATATTGAGTTATATGAAGCAATTTGATTTAAGTCCATCTTTTGAAGACTAAGAGACTTTGTGAACGAGACCAAGGGGCACGCTCTCTAAATCTCTCCGTCTTTTTAGTCACTTTTCTCTTTTTCACTAAGTCTCCTCCAAAGGCTGGAAATCTTAAATCAGTAATCTGCTAAAAGTCGTAGATAACTGCAAAGAGTACCCCAGCGTTGGTTTTCGTATTTTTTCCGTCCGCATCTAAAAAATAACCTTCCTTTGAAGAATTATCAATGCGGAATTCTGGAATGAGAATCAGCGGTCCTAATTTAATATTGCCAGACACGGTGAATGCTAAAATACTATTGTCTGCCACAGTAGTGATAATGCCATCATCATCCCCGATGTATTCGGCACGTAGGGCAATTTTAGCGGTTTCCGTTACTGGGAAATTCGCGTAAAGCGCTGTGCCAAACCAGTTGGTTGCATCGCCTTCTTCTGGGTCAAACATCCGATTCGTCACATTCAAACCCAATCCCACCTTGCCCACCGCAAGCGTAGCTGTCAAGTCTATCTGATGGCTGAATACGTCTGGGTCGCCTACATCCTCACCCTCCGCGTGTCTGCCGCCGAGATAATTCAAATACGCTCCAAGTACGCCATCATTAAAGGATAATTGTCCGCCGACGTGCTTGCCCGGCACCACATCTATTTTGGTATCCGTATCATTGAACACACCTACTAAAGCGCCGAACTTTTCCGACAGCTTAAAGTTTGCCTTCAGACCCGTATGAAAAAACGGTCCATTGGTAAACATATAGGAAGTACTATAATTCATATTTAGCGGTGCGTCAATTACTTCATAACCGACGAACGTGCTAAAATTTCCCAATGTCAATGTCACCCATTCAGCGGGCGTGTAGCTGGCATAGAGCTGCTTAATAAGTGTCAGCGAGGAAATTTTTCCGTTCGCATCTACATATCCGTTTGCGCCTTCTGCACGCGGACCAAATGCTAAGTCCGCTACAAAACCAAATTTTCCCGTTTTAGAGAACACAATATTCGCCATGCCAAGTGCAAAGGAATTGTGCGCATTGGTAAAGCTCGTGGTAAATGGTTTTTCATTGAATCCATATAAATAATAAGCGTCTACCGCGCCGCCAATGTCAAATGGGGATTCCGCTTCTGCTTCTGCCATTGGGGCTTCTGAGGCGGCTTTATCCGTTGAAACCTGCTCCTGAGCCTTTGCTGGGAGCGTACAAACGAGCAATACCAATATTGCTCCAATACTTAACAGCGTAGATTTTTTCATAATGCCAAACTTTTGAATTCTGGAAATAAGGTTTTGTAAAACTTTTTTTATGCTGAGAATAAGCACAAAAACGGTAAACCTAAAATCCGGTGCCTCAAAATGTTTGACAAAATGATTGCTCCGTTGTATATTTGCATTTCGGTTTGAGAATTCGGTTTACCGTTTTCTTGCCAGTGCCCCTGGGGTGTTGCCGCACTTCCAGGGGTTTCTTTTTTATCCAAGTCGTTGTTGATCCTTTATTTGTTGTTAATAATCATTTAAAGTTGGTTTCTTTTTAGGCATTTAAATCCCAAAATTCGCCGACACGCTATACGCGGTACGGCTACGTACTGCAATAATTTCATAACTTGGACGATGGTTAAGGCAGGAAAACGCATTTGATTTTGAGTATAATCCCAACACCTTTGTTTATATTTGGATAATCTCAAATCGCAATAGCAAAAGTAGGCTTACGGATAGGTACTTACAAAATGACTTTTTCGGGAGTGTGTTAAACCTAAAGCGACTTATTTTTAATCTAAACGCCTGAATATCAAATTATTAATTGTTTAAATTTTGTTATGTCCACCACAATTCAGAAGGATCAACTATTTATCTTGATAAAATCGCTGACAAAAGCGGAGAAGCGTAACTTTAAGCTCTATGCCAATCGGTTTGATAATAGTGGAGACACCAAGTTCATTCAATTATTTGATGCACTCGATAAAATGGCAGATTATGATGATGAATTGGTTATCAAGCGATTGAATGGCGTAGAAAAAAATCATCTCTCCAATCTGAAGCGTCATTTGTACAAACAAATTCTTATCAGCCTGCGCCTCATTCACATCCAAAAAAATATTGATATTGAAATACGGGAGCAACTCGATTTTGCGCGCATACTTTACAGCAAAGGAATGTATATGCAAGCCCTGAAAATGCTGGAACGCATCAAGCAAACCGCTATTGAGCACCATCAAGATATTTTGCATTTGGAAATTTTAGAATTTCAAAAACACATTGAAGCGCGACATATCACGCGCAGCCGCCGTGTACAAGGTAAGATGGAAGGATTGCTCGAAGAATCAGCGCATCGAAGTTCCGTTACCCTTTCTTCCAGTTTATTATTTAATTTTAATATCGAAATACACGGTTATTATATCGAAAACGGGCACGCTCGCAATGACAAAGACATCGCCGCTGCCAAAACATTTTTTCAAACGCATTACCCAAAGCTGCCAGAGCGCGAAAATACTACGTTTTTTGAACGGGTGAATCTTTTTCAAGCGCAAATGTGGTACAATTATATTTTGATTGATTTTCCCGCCTGCCGCGAGTATGCGCTGCAATGGGTGAATCTTTTTGCCGAGTATCCACAAATGAAAGAAAAAGACCCAGATTTATATATGCGGGCACTTTATTACACGCTGGTATTTCTTTACTTTACGCGAGAGCATGACCGATACGTACACTATTTACGAGAGTTTGAAGCATTTGAAGCGACGATTCACGAGAGTTTAAATACCAATTCCGGCACCATTGCATTTGTATATCTTTATTTATCAAAATTAAATTATTACTTGCTTACCGGCGATTATGATGGTGGTATTGCTTTAGTAAAAGAAATTTTAGATACGATACCACAGTACGAAAAATATACGGATGTACATCGGGTGCTGTTGTTTTATTACAAATTTGCGTATTTATATTTTGGTTGTGGACAATTTGGGAAAGCACTCGATTATCTCAATCAAGTTATTTTATTAAATCACGGTTATTTACGGGAGGATTTACATCACAATGCTCGATTATTACATCTCATTTGTCATTATGAATTAGGTAATCACGACCTCCTCTCCTACCTTATTCCAGCGGTGCAACGCGCATTTGCGCAAGCGAAAGAGGTAAGTAAAGTGCAAAAATTGACCCTGAATTTTATAAAAAAGTTAATTACACTACCACTGGCAGATGTAAAGTCAGCATTCGCAGTGTTTCAAAAAGAAATCATTACTTATACTGATAATGCTTATGAGCGGAAAGCTCTGCTTTATTTGGACGTACCATTATGGGTAGAAAGTCATTTACAAAACCGATTAGTGCGGGAAGTAAAAGAAAGCGTACAAAAAGCAAAAGCGCAAGGGTCGAGCGTGCAATAATCTGGTTATCAATTCATTGTTTATTTTTTAATCGTTCGATTTCTTGTAATAATTCTTCGATGGCTTTATCTTTTTGTTCTAATAACTCATCTTTTTGTTCTAATAACTCATCTTTTTTTTCTAACAGCGCATCTTTTTCTCGCAAAGCTTGCTCTAATGAATTATCAAAGGTTTCTTCAATTTGAATCTGCTTTTGTACTTCTTCGCTCTCTGCCGCTCTTGCCAAACGTTGCAAAATGGGCTGTAAAGACTCGTCTTGCAAATCTGCCGGATAGTTCAAAATCCTTTTGTTATCCGTCACCCAACGTTGACTGAACACAGACAAGACTTTTTCGACGCGGGTTTGCATTTTTTCTGATAATCGAGGGATTTGTACTACATAACTATCATGCGTTAATTTCTCAATAAACTCATCTTTTTCATTTATCTGTTCGCCATTTACTACATCAGTATACACCCTATTTACTTTTAAAATAGCTCGTTTTATAGACAATTCAAATCCCAAAATATAAATAGTCACTATAGGAAGTATCATTTTTTTACCTTCTATATCATCTTCTTGGGTATAATTTTCCGCTAAATAACGTCGAAAACGCATCATATCAAGTGGATGCTTACCCTTCTGTAATTCTATTAAAATTTTCTTTACTTCTCCACTTTCCGTCTTTACAGTCGCTTTGAAGTCCACTCTAAAAATGGTCACCAAAAATTTATCTGATTTACCACTTTGCTCCTGTGGACGCAATTCTAATTCTAAGATTTCTTCTCCCAAAATAGCTGACAACAGCTTTTTTGCTACGTGCTGGTCTTCCATCAAGTATTTAAAAACGCTATCATATATTGGATTGGCTATCAGCATATTTTTCTATTTCTGCACAAAAATACGGGAAATTAACAGAGCTATTGTAATTATTTTTTGTAAAACAACACACAACTTGTAACTTCCCGCCTGAAATCCAAATCTGATATGCGCCTTGTTTTACTTTTTTCGTTTTTTCCAATCTGGCTTCTTGCCCAGTTGCCCGATTCTACTGCGGTTGACCCGCCCAACGAAGCGCAGGAACGCATTGAAGATTTTTTGCAGAATACGGACAGCGAAGGCAGTTTCGATTTTAATACGCTTTTTGAACGCCTCGAAGATTTTCGGCAAGACCCAATTAATTTGAATAGAGTGACAGAAGCAGTGCTGCATGACCTGAGTTTGCTCACCGATGCGCAGATTTTGGATTTGTTAGCGTATCGGCAAGTGGCGGGCGACTTGATTTCAATCTATGAATTGCAGGCTATTCCAAGTTTTGACCTGACGACCATTCGGCGGATTGTACCGTATGTGACCGTACGCGGCAGTCTGGATGACTATCAAATTCCAATCTCTGAAATGTTGCGAAGCGGTCGAAATGAAGTATTTGTGCGGTGGTCGCGTATTTTAGAACGGCAAAAAGGATTTCAAGAAACGACTTCCAGCCCTTATCTTGGCGACCCAAATCAATTGTACATTCGCTATCGGCACGCTTACGGCACCCGGCTGAGTTATGGCATCACAGCAGAAAAAGACCGAGGAGAGGAGTTTTTCAAAGGCAGCAACAAGAAGGGTTTTGACTTTTATTCCGCGCATTTTTTTGTTCGGGATTTGAATAAAACCGTTAAAGCAGTCGCATTGGGCGATTACTCGGTGAGTTTGGGGCAAGGTTTGGTATTGTATACTGGTTTTGGAACTGGCAAATCCAGTAGTCCATTGATTCTTAAACGTACCGGAAGAGTTTTGAATTCCTACACTTCCGCAAATGAAGTCAACTTTTTTCGGGGAGCCGCCACTACCCTATCGCTTGGTAATCACTTGGAAATCACGGCATTCGGTTCGCTCCGCAATCGAGATGCCAACTTGATTATTTCCAATGACACGACCGATGTAGACCCAGAAATTCGCAGTTTTAGCGCCTTGGATATTGACGGTTTGCACCGAACGCCCAGCGAGATAGCAGATGAAAATGTATTGCAACAACTCACCGTTGGTGGCAGTTTAAAATGGAAAAATAACAATAGTCACTTGGCACTCAATGCGTTGTATGACCAATTTGATAAAAAGTTAGAACGACGGATTCAACCCTACAATCGTTATTTTTTCAACAGCGACCGTTTACTCAATGTAAGTTTAGACTATTCTTACCTCTGGCGCAATTTCAATTTTTTTGGTGAAACGGCGATGAGCGATAATGGCGCGATTGCTACCCTGAATTCGGTATTGATTGGTTTGGACCGCGCTGTTGATTTTGCAGTTTTGCATCGCCACTTTCCGAGAGATTATCAGGCTTTGAATGCCAATCCATTTGCAGAAACAAGCGGCGCTACGAATGAAAACGGCTTGTATCTGGGTATCGAAATGCGTCCGATTAAAAACTGGACCTTGAGTGCATATTTTGATGCGTGGCAACATCCGTGGCTTCGATTCAATGCGGACGCGCCTTCTCGCGGTTGGGAATATCGCAGTCGCTTGACGTATGAGTTGCGCCGCCGCCTGCGCGCCTATGTGGAAGTGCGCGAGGAAATTAAACAAAGTAATGAACCCGAATCTTACACCAAAACCGATATTTTAATAGAAAACCGTATTTTTCAGACGCGCTTGCACCTCGAAAATCAAGTTACAAAAACGCTGGAACTGCGCAGTCGAATAGATTGGGGCTTCTCACAAGGCGAAAACACAGAAAAAAGTACAGGCTTCGCCGTTTATCAGGATGTAATGTTTAAACCCATCGGTTTCCCCTTATCATTTACAGCGCGATTCGCCATCTTTGATACGCAAGGTTTTGCAACGCGCTTCTATTCTTACGAAAATGATTTATTATACACTTTTTCTATACCGGCTTATTACAATCGTGGCACTCGTTATTACATCAATTTGCGGTATCGCTTGGGTCGAAATATCACCTTAGAATATCGGATTGCACAAACGTATTGGGCGAACCAACCCACTATTGGCAGCGGTTCGGAAGAAATAAGTGGACAAAATCGGACGCAAACCAGCGCACAGCTTCGGTGGAAATTTTGAAAGTGGAGAATAGGAAGATGGGAGGATATGAGGATGCCTGAACCATGCTTGTCCGCATACGGAGGAATTTTTGTGATTTTATTGATTCTTATGATCTGCAAAATATACTGCGCCACCTATATGTAAGTGAGGTAAGAAACAAGCGAACCCCAAACTTTAAACTTATTAAATGCTGTCTCTTAAAATCAACCCCCTTAATTCCGGTGCTTCCCGCCGTACTCTTGATTTGGAGGTGGCTCCAATCATTCGTTTTTTGATTGCTGCTGCTTTTTCCGGCTGGTTCATGGCGGTATAAATTTTAATCAAGGTAGCGTATGCTTGGACGCTTTTGGGGTCTTGTTTGATCGCTTGCTCTGCCGCTTTAACTGCTTCTCTGTACTCGCCCAAGCTTTTGGTAGCATTCGCTTTGTCGGTAAGGGCTTTCGTATCAAGGGGATTGATGCGCAGTTGGTCATTTGCTTCTTGTTTCACTTCCTCTTGCTCCTTCTTTTTTTCTCGGATGTCTTTCAATCGTACCCGCGTGAGGCTATCGTTTGGATTTTGTTTTTGTACCGCTTGAAAGTCTTGCCAAGCTTCTTCCAAATTTTCTGCTTTCAAATTAGCGACCCCACGTCGAGTAAGCGTGCTCACATCCGCCGGTGAATTTTCTACCTGGGTATTTAAATCCTGTAAAGCCGCTATATAATCCTCTTGCTGAAAGAGCAAAGCCGAACGATTGTCCAACGCAAATTTATAATCGGGATGTACGGTCAATACATGGTCCAGCGAAGCGATTTGTTTGTCCTTCTGTCCGGTTTGAAAATACGAGTCTTGTAATGCCATGTTGAGTGCTAAAAAATTGGTAGAATCTTTTAGTTTTACTTGTTCCAACAATTCAATGGCTTTTTCATATTCTTTGGTTTCAAAAGCAACCAATCCAAATAACAAAAGCAACGACTGCTCAATATCCCCCGTCACCACGCCACTGGTCGCAATGTTAGAAATGGAAGTGACCGTATCTATCTCTGCTCGCTCGTTGATACGCAAGCGCGTGAATTGAAATTGTTCGCCTAATTCCAAAAACCGATAGCTCGTATTGACAATAATGGAGCCGTCCGGCTTTGGTTCTTCCTGACCAAAAATGACTAATTTTGCGGCGCATCCCTTCCCAATTCTAGCGGCTTGGCTAGAATTCGAGGGCAAAATCGTATCGTTACCACCGTCTCTGTAAGTCTGTAAAGATACGTCCAAATTATAATCACTTATTAAATTACCCAATTTTACAAGAATCCCCTCATGCGGTCGGGTGGGTTGTTGCGTGCCAAATCGCGTATATCGAAAAAGTAATATATTAAAGGTAGAGTCAGATTTGTCTTCAAAAGTTGGACAAGGTGTTGTGCCTTGCGCTACCGGCTCGTCTCCTTCGGTCTCTCGCGTCAGCAAAAAGACCACCACCGTTGCAACTACCAATACACCGATGCCTATGAGTGCCCAAGTGCGCCAAGGAGGCGTTGACCTTGTTACGGTGGAAATAACCCTGCCGTCTTCTAAGTTATCCAGAATCGTGAGAATCTGACGGGTCACTTGGTTGTAACTCAATTTAGCGTTGTCGAAACTGATGGTGCCGTTGGCTTCCTCTCGTTTGGTGCGTCGGTAAAAAGATTGCGCTTGTGTGGCATCTTGCCACAAGGCTTCGGATTGCTTATCTGGTTCTAAAAAAGCGACTAATTGCGCCAATGCGAGTTCTAATTCACCTTCGCTTACCAGTTTTTTGACGGCTTTTATAACTTGTAGCTTATCCATTAGGGTTCTATAATCGGTTTAAATTCAATGCGCTCAATATAGCACTAAACGGTTATAAACCAATAAATAGTCTGTTTGTTTGTTAATTGCAGGACTATCATGCACTTATAATTTTGTTAAAATAACATTGCCGGATTATTGATGACTGGCATTACGCACGCTCATTGCAATAATTGGAACGCGGATTTTCGCAGATTTTATTTGGTGATTTTAATATTGCTTAGCATGTAATCTTATTTTAAAGTCTATAAATGAATAAGCGTATGTGAAAGAAATCCGCACAATCCGCGTCATCCGCGTTCCAATTGTGATTATAAGTGCGCGTAACGTACTTACATTAACATTAATGAATCAAAATTAACACGCCAACCCCAATTAAAAAAGAGCCGAAATACCAAACAGCGCGCTTGCGGTCGGTGCGATGCAACCCGTGCGCACTCTCCCTACCGTCCGCCGCGATGGTACGAGCCACCGTAATAATGCGCATCAAAATAGCGGCAATCAAAAAATAAGCCAGTAGATAAATTTTATCCATCAATACCATATCACCTACGTCGGGAAGGGCATCGCTGTAGGATTGCTGTAAAAAAACGCTACTTAATAAGCCGCCAATCGGCAAGGAAATACGGGCATCAATAAATAAAGGATGAATCAGCAAACCGCCTAAACTGGCAAGCATTACCACCAATAAAGGCAGCATGAGTTTCATCAAAAAATAACTGGTCGGACGAGCAATCGTGAGTTTGAAATCAAAATCACTGAACTTAGAGCCGGTACGACCGGGTTCGCCGAAATTGGTATTGTAAAAATTAGAATTGCCAGACATCGAAGCGTCTTTGATTTCCCAGCCCGGAATAATGAAATCTTTTCGCAGTAAACTTTTACTCGTATCAGGCAAATATATTAAAGAATCGAGCGGATAAATAATATTTTCAATGCGAATATTGGGTGAGTGGCGGTCGAGCGGAAAGTCATCAAGCAAAAACGAGTAATAAAAACGTCCTTCCACGCGCATTCCATTATAATTATAACCATCGGGCAGCACTTGCGTGGTGTCATGAAATATTTCTTTAGTAGATCCCCACTTTTCTATTGCATTTACAAACTCGATATTCGTCGGGTCGCGGTCGCCTTTCCAACGAAACCAAATATAAAAATCGGCATAAAATGAAAATTCATTAATATCCAAATCATACACATTCATAATGTAAATACCGGTATAAACCTTTTGCGCCTGTAGCGGAAAGGTGTCGGGCTGTGCTTGCACGAATGAACAAAGGAAAATCAACAAGCCTGTTATCCCTATTTTTAGACCCATCATGTATTGGTGTGTTTTGGTGTTTTGGTGTTTTTGTCGCTCCGTCACTTGGTCTCTAAATCACTTTATTATTTATTATCAAATTTTAAAATATCTAACCAAGAACAATCCTCATAATTATTATAATTTTCTAAAATCTCCTCGCCTTCCATGATGTCTTTCAATGCGATTGAAATAAGCGGGTCAAAATCTATCGTAGCGCCTGAATTAGGTTCGGCAGCATGATTCACATATCGGGCATTGTCCAAACATAAAACTAAACTATCTAATTCTTTGGAATAATAGGCATATTTTGTAAATAATTCCCAAAGCGTGTCCGTTATTGTATTCTTTTCGGAAGCTTTATAGGTTTTATATTGCAATTCATTGAGTAATAGAATATTTAATCCTATTGCACCTTTCCACCATATCTTGCCTTTTGAAATATCTTTTTTAGCGAATAAACCAAGTCCGTGTATAGTGCTTTCTCTTACTTCGGTGAGCTCGTTCAGTGTTTCTAGCACATTCATCAATATTAATTTGTATTATTGAAAAATTGTAAATAAATCTATAATCGCTTGTCGCTGTTGAAGTAAATTTTCTTTTTCATTTCTATTTAAACGCTTTACGCGTGCTATTTCCATCTTTTCTTTATAAAATTCTTTATATCGAATTGCAAAAACGCCTAATAATGGAATTACCAGTAATAATAACCAATAAATCGGTTTTGTAAAAACAAGCAATACAATCAGCCACAATAGCCAATAGGCAAAATACGCGCCCAATGCCGCCGCGAGCCATACGGACGCATAAAACACGATGCGCTTTACCCGCGTCTTTGCTATATACTTTGCTAATAAAACAGGAGGTATATTGAATAAATAACCAATTAAAAAAAACGGTAATCCGAGGAGTAATAAAACATAATTTAAAATAGGCAAATTATATTTTTGCATCAGCGCACGGTCTGTAATGCGAAGTTGTTGCAAGTGATTGAAATAAGATTTTACTAAACTCAATAAATTATTTTTTGCAGCAGCATCCATTTTATTCATAGTGTCAGCTACTCGTTTTTCTGCTTCTAAAGGTGTTTTAGCATGTTTTGGAAAATTTGCAGGACGCTGCGAGCGGTCAAGCCGCAGTAAATATTCTGTGAGTTCTTCGTCTTCCTCTTTTTCAATGATGACGATGCGTTCTGCCATTTGCTGGCGCAGGGTTTCCGTGAATTCCGCGCTGGTTGATGCCGCATTCTGCTGATACCTTTCCCAAAATTGTCGCGCCGAAATTGGTTCGCCAAAATCAATCATCACCTTGGAGCGCGGTTGGTCGGCATACTCATAATTGACACCCACTGGCACGATGTAGACATCCTCCAAATCGGGAAATTTTTCAAGCGTTCCAAACGCGATTCTGGATGCCCCTTTTTTCAGTGAACGCAGTCTTTTTTCGTGTTCGGCACTTCCCTCCGCAAGAATTAGGACCGTCTTTTTTTCGTTTAATGCCTGATAACAGTATTCAAAAGTTTCATAATTTGTTTTTACAAAAGCCAAGCCTCGGTCTTTGGCGCGATAAAGCGGCAAGAGGTGGATGCTGCGCATCAGTCGGATGTAAAATGGCTTTACAAACATATCGCCCCGCACCAAAAAATGCAGTGGCTGCTCCAAATAACACGCAATAATGCACGGCTCAATGAAGCCAGTCGGGTGGTTCGCAGCCAAAAGAACGGGCTTATTTTTGGGAATACGGTGCGCATTGGAAATGTAGATTTTCCGATAAAAAACCTGAAGCATCAGGGTAACGAGTAGCCTTCCAAACGAATACAGCATGAATAGTGTTTACAGTGAAGTTGGGACAAAGTTAGTTTGCGTCCGCGCATTTTTTCTAATTATTTTTTATTTTCGAGTGTGAAGTTTCTTCAACGCAAGATTTACTGATTTTTTGAAATGTAGCAAATCTGTAACTGGTTTAGATTTATGGCTCATCAAAAATACCTCGTGGTAGTAGGCGGACCCACAGCGAGCGGAAAAACCGCCTTTGCAATACAATTAGCAAAACATTTTAATACCGAGATTATATCCTGCGATAGCCGCCAGTTTTATCGAGAGATGAATATCGGTACTGCCAAACCGAGTGTGGAAGAAATGCAAGGCGTGACGCACCATTTTCTTAGTCAACTTAGTATTTTTGATAGCTATAATGTGGGTGATTTTGAGCGCGATGCGATTGCATTATTAAAAATATTACATCAGAAATACGATATTATAATAGCCGTTGGTGGCTCTGGTTTGTACTTAAAAGCGGTGTGTGAAGGATTGGATACATTCCCAGAAGTACCCGAAAATATTCGACAGGAAGTACGACAATTATATGCAGAACAAGGATTAAAATATTTGCAAAAAGAACTCCAAGTCGTTGACCCTGAGTATTATACCATTGTAGACCAACAAAATCCGCATCGCTTGATTCGAGCCCTAGAGGTGACGCGTGCCAGTGGAAAACCATTTTCCAGCTTTCACAAAAATCGCTCGAAACAGCGTCCGTTTCAATCCATTGGTTTACAAATAGACTTGCCTCGGGAAGCATTATATGACAGAATTAACCAGCGAGTAGATGACATGATGCAAAAAGGATTGCTACAAGAAGCCGAAACATTATTGCCCAATCAACATCTTGTTGCATTGCAAACCGTTGGTTATCAGGAGTTATTCAACTATTTTAATAAAAAAATTACATTGGAAGAAGCTGTTGACAAAATTAAACAAAACTCGCGCAACTATGCCAAACGCCAACTGACGTGGTGGCGACGCGACGGCTCATTTCATAAATTTCACCCCGAGGCGTTGGAAGCAGCCATTCATCACATCCAATCTATTATAAAATAAAATTAAATGAATAGCACAGATTTGATATCCGGTGTAGGTGTTTTCCTCATTCTATTAGCATTTTTTCTACAAACATTTAATTATATCACCGCCAAGTAGCTTTTGTATTTATGGTTGAATGTAATTGGCTCTGCATTAGCAGGTTATGGCTCGTATTTATTAGATTCTATCCCTTTTATGATTATGGAAGGCACTTGGTGTATCGTCTCTGTTATCGGGCTATTGCGCATCGGTCGTGTACATACGGCACATTAAAAATGTTTTGTTCTGCTGGAACAATGCTCCAATCTCAAATACGTATTATCTAAATACTAAATACTAAGTACCAAATACCTAAAATCATGAGTAAAATCTGGAAACAACCCTTCACGCTGGATTCCATAAGTGTCTTCTTTCAGCGCACCCTTATCGAAACGCTCGGCATCGAATTCACCGAATTTGGAGATGATTATCTCGTTGCTAAAATGCCCGTAGACGACCGCACGGTACAGCCCATGCGACTGCTGCACGGAGGCGCAAGTGCAGCATTGGCAGAGACTTTGGGCAGTACGGCTTCCGTTTTTTGTCTGGAAGATGTCAACAATTTTCAAGCAGTTGGCGTGGAAATCAACGCGAATCACTTGCGCGGCGTTACGAGCGGATATGTACACGGCACCGTCCGTCCCATCCGCATCGGGCGCACGATGCACGTGTGGAATATTGAAATCAAAGATGACGCAGGAAAGTTGGTTTGTGTCAGCCGTTTAACAATTGCAATCGTGCCAATCAGACCGTAATGTTGTACTTTTGTCGGTTCAAAAACCGATAGGATGAAAAAAATAATAGGTACGTTTCTTTTAGTAGCTTGCTTTTGCAGCAGCTACGCACAATTTAATATAGAGCTTTTATCTAATCTGAAATATGATGTTCGGCTGAGTAATATTTGGGGTTGGACGGCGCCCGATAGCACCGAATATGCTTTGGTAGGTACGCAGCGCGGCGTTTCGATTGTGAGTTTGAAAGACCCGCGCAATCCACGGGAAGTGGCGGCAGTACCGGGTTCTACCTCCAGCTGGCGCGAGATAAAAAGTTGGGGTAATCATGCTTACATCGTAACGGACCAGTCGGGCACCGCCGATGGATTACTCATTATAGACCTTTCCAAATTACCAGATTCGGTAACTTATGTCAACTGGAAACCGACTATCGAAGGACTTGGGACGCTGGGTCGCGCGCACACTTTATTTATAGATGAAAAAGGTATTTGTTACATTTATGGAAGTCAACTAAATGGCGGCGGTGCCATTATTGCAGATGTAGCGACGAATCCAAAAGCACCTATTTATCTTGGAAAAGGAAATTCTGTATATGTACACGACGGCTATGTGCGAAACGATACGCTTTACGCAGCAGAAATATATGATGGAAGAGTCGCTATTTATGATGCAAAAGATAAAATGAATGTAAAATTGCTTGCTACTCAAAATACGCCGTCCCGCTTTACACACAACACTTGGCTTTCTGATAATGGTAAATATTTATTTACAACCGATGAAGTGCAAAATGCCCCAATTGCAGCTTATGATATTTCTAATCTAGATGATATTCAGGAAGTTACAGAATTTAGAAGACAGGAAACTTTGAACAGGGGCGTTGTCCCGCATAATGTACACGTTAAAGACCGCTTTTTAGTCACGGCATATTATACCGATGGTGTAAATATTATTGACGCTACGCAGCCCGATAATTTAATAGAAGTTGGGAATTATGATACCTATCCGGGTGGAGATGGTGGCTTCAATGGTGCTTGGGGCGCGTATCCGTATTTTCCTTCTGGCACGATTGTGGTGTCTGATATTTCCAATGGGTTATTTGTATTAAAACCAACGTATATAAAAGCTGCTTTTTTAAATGGAAAAGTGACAGATGCTGTTACTGGGCAGCCCATTTCGGATGTAACTATTCAGGTTCAATCGGCACAATTAAACGATCGTAAAACCGATTTGGCGGGCGATTATAAAACAGGGCAGGCAATAGCAGGCACGTTTTCGGTTCTTTTTTCTAAAGCAGGGTATGAATCAAAAACGTTGCAAGCGGGATTACAAAATGATAGTGTCACGATTTTAAATACGGCACTGATGCCTTTAATAACTTATAATGTAACCGGAAGAGCGATTCAAGCAGGAAATAACGCAGGCGTTGCCAACGCAAAAATTTTGGTTGTAAATGATACTTTTACGTATGAAACCACTGCTGATGTAGCCGGTAATTTTAATCTAAATGCAGTAATAGCAGGCAGTTATGACTTGTACGTAGGCGCGTGGGGTTATTTACAAAAAGTAGAACGCAATATTATAATTGATAATAACAAAACCGTCACGGTAGCACTCAATCGAGGTTATCAGGATGATTTTGTATTGGATTTGGGTTGGACGCAGCAGAACGAAGGCGCAAACACAGGGGATTGGGAACGAGGCATTCCGATTGGTACAAATTTTAATGGCTTACTGGCGAATTCGGGCGAAGACATCGCTTCGGATGAAGGAAGGGCTTGCTATATGACCGGAAATGGCGGCGGCTCGGCAGGAGATGATGATGTGGATGGCGGCACAGTGCGACTGCTTTCTCCCTCGATGGACTTGACTACTTATCAAAATCCTATAATTAGTTATTACACTTGGTTTTTCAATGATGGTGGCAATAATAATCCAGACGATAGTCTGGTGGTACGCCTTTCCAATGGATTAGACACGATTACACTTGAAACCCTAAAAAATTCCCAAAGCACTTGGCATCCTAAATCTTCCTTCCGAGTAAAAGATTTCATTACATTGACCAATAACATGATTATTTGGTTTGAAACCGGAGATGCCGCTCCAAATTTACACGTGGTAGAAGCTGCTGTGGATGCGTTTTTAGTAGCAGAAGGGATGCCTACGCCGGTGGCCGAGATAGAATCGAATCTGCTTTCCATCACTGCTTTTCCAAATCCTTTCTCGCAGCAAATCAAATTACAATATCAACTTCCAGAAGCCACTGACAAAGCTGCTTTATTGGTGTATAATGTAATGGGACAATTAATAGAAAATATTACAATCGAAAATCAGAATGGCATTATAGAATTGGGTAATTTATATAATAACGGCGTATATTTCATCAAACTACAGACAGATAATAAATTAAGTAATAGTTTGAAAGTTATTAAATCCAACTGAAAACACAGACGGGGCGCATCTAAAACATACGCCCCTTCCAATATCACAATATCCCAATATTTAATTCTTCGCATTCGCCGAGTAATCCACATCGCCCGTTTTGTAGCCAATGAAATTAGGTGGCGTTTCCCGATCAATAACTTGATGCACACTGGGAAAAAACTCATCCCAAGGATTCGTTTGGTCAAAAAACTCAAAATTTTGTGTAATAAATCGCCACGATGGGGCATTTTTGAATGTTGTTTCGATACCCAATATCAATTTTCGTATTTCTATGACATCCAGTACCGTTACTGTGCCGGAATCATTCACATCTGCCGCCAACAATTTAAGCGGTTCGTTTAATGGTTGTACCCCAAGAATATGTTTAGATATTAAAATAACATCGAATACAGATACACCGTTTACATCGCTGTAATCTTTTGATAATGACAAGGTTAAATTGCCGATCAAAGGAAGATTGTTAAAAATGTAAGCACCCGAAGTATCCGTAATAGTCGTAATAGGAATGAGTCCACTCAGCGTCACATTTACCCCTGCCAGCCCTTCGCCTTCCGCCGTGCGCACGTATCCATTCAAGCGTCCCATCTGCTGGTCATTAAATTCACTGCCATCCAAGGTTGTTACATTAGAAGTATCTGGGTCGAGCCAGTCTTTTAGGCGATTTTCTTTAGTACCACCGCCTTCCCACGCCAATGTAAAACGGTCATAAAAAACATTATTTACCGTACAACTTCCCAAGTCATTACCTCCATGCAATTGCCCGACAATCCTGCCGTTTTGGTCAAATAACGCAGCCCCCGATGAGCCTATTTCTACCGTACTGGCATCCATTTGTAAACGAAATAAATGATTGGTAGGGCTGGTATAATAAATAGACCCATCCCCTCTTTGCCAAGGATAGGAGGTGCCATAAATCGTAGCAGCCTGGTTATCTATGGCTATTTTTTTAATATCTCCCCTTGGATGATGAATACTCACACCTTGCGTAGGCGGCGTTGCGTTTCGGTTCCAACCATTAAAGAAAGCATTATAGGTAGGTGGAATTGTATCTTTTAATTCTAATAATAGAAAATCGTTTTGTCGCCGACTGGCACGCAGCGTACTTCCCAACATGGACTGATATGCAGGCTCCACACCTATATTTACACAATCCGGTGATTCATAATTAAAATCATAACGCCAAAAATCATATTTAGGAGTAAAGCCATCCTGACAGTGAAATGCGCTTAGAATATAAGGCTTACCATCTTTTTTTGTGTTATTCACTAAATTGCCAGTGCAATAACCCGTCCCATTTTCCACCACGACGAGTATGCGGCAGACTCCGCGTTTTTGTTGTTGCCAGTTGGCTCCTTGCGGACAATTAACATTCACGTTGCAAGCATCAGAAGCGCCAAACCCAGTTTCATCCAGCAAATTTTTTTCTTGAAATACCTCTTTTTTATAGGCATGGTCTACCCGAAAAATATGCAAACGTCCTTGTTCGCGCACCGCTTTTGGTTCATAATATTCTAATATGGCAGATTCTCCGTATATAAAGCCCGTCATAAAGGTGTAGTTGGGCGTATTACTTTCCCAAGTATATGCGCCGAGTATTTGCTTGCCATCTTCACCGTACATAAAGAGTTTAGCGCCTTTCGGCAAATACAAATCATCATACAAAGCGGATAAACCGAGTGCGCCCGCCGAGCGAATTTTCAAACGCCAGAGCCGGTCGCCGTTCTTTAATGCGATCCATTCTCCCGCATTTTGCAAACTCAAATTTACTTGCATGGATGCTGCAAATCGCGTTCCTACAAAAGATGCATCCTCTTTTCGTATTTTTTCTAATGGAAATGCAGGGAGCGTGATTGTTTTGACAGCCTTTTCCGCATATTGATTTTGGAAAATCGGACTTAGACTCAGCGGTGTGCCTCCGCTACTGATTTGTGCCGCAGCGCAATGCGCTCCAGCAAACAGGCAGCAGATTGCGAGTAGTTTTTGGTATAAATTTTGCATGATAATTCACCCTTTGTAGTAAAAATAATTCATTTATATTATTGAAGGTTAGTTTTTATAAAAACTTGTTATTCAGAATATTTAATCTTTATAAATGTATTTTTTTTAATAATATTTAACTAAATAACTGAAGTTTCAACCTCCATGCGTTGTTTTCAAAATTTGGTATCTTGTGTAAGGTGTGTAAAAGGATGCGTATTGATGAAGTTGGGAAAAGTAGGTTGTATGTACAAAGATAACTTTTTCATAGCAAATAACCGGATTTGTTTGAGAAAAACTTTGTAACCAGCTTTGCCAAACCAAAAAATATTTTCCAATTTTATACTAACCATCCCCTAATTAACGATGTATATCAGTGGAGGCAATCGCCCGTCAAGCGATGTGTCAATGGTAATTTATTCGTTTATAAGTCGGAAGTCGGAAAAGGTGAAGATAGTAAGTTCAATATTTAATGTTCAAAGAGCGAGCGTCTGGCATCTAAAAATCTGGCATCTGGCATCTAATTTTTAAAAGCGCTATTTACATGAAAAGTTTTAAAATACGAACTACCCTTTTATTGCAATTTCAAATTATTGCTTTTTTTACTTTTTTAATTGGCGCCGCCAACTTGTCCGCACAGGATGCCATGCGCGTAGTGCGTTGCAGCGCGATTGACCAGCGCTCGCCCATCACCAATATTTATGTGGATGAAGCCAATAACAAATGGGTCGCTACCAGCAAAGCAGTGTATCAAATACAAGCCTTAGACTTAGCTAATCCTTTGAAATTAAACGCCGGAGAGCAATCGCTACTGAGTATTTCAGGTGGGAATCAAGATATAAAATGGTCGGCGGATGCGCTCAAAGCAATTATCGGCGCGGACAACACTGTTACTGCTGGTTTTTATGATACCAAAAAGCAAGAATTGTGGATTGGCACACGCGAGGCGGGCGCTTTCCAAGTGAAAGTAAATCCGCAATTAAAGCTGCTCAACAAATTTGATAACAGTAATTCCAAGTTGAAAGCCAATGAAGTAAATAGTATTTTTATTGATAAACTTGGCGAGGTGTGGATTGGTACGGAAGAAGGCGCAATGGTCGGTAAAAATGGGCGATGGGCACTGGAAGAGCGCTTGTTGAGTATCGGGCGCATCACGCAATTTGGTTCGGATGTGTGGCTTTTAGGTAATAATGCACTTTGGCGCGTCAACGGCAGAGGCGACTGGATTCCAGTGGATGTAGATGCAGATAAAATTGAGGGCGATATTCGGGATATGGCACTGGATAGTTTGGGTAGAATTTGGATTGCATCGGAAGTTATTACGCGTTTTGACCCAGACACCGATACTTACACATTTTTTGGTCCAATACAATATTTTACCAGCCAGTTTGCCACTCGTTTAGTGGTAGATAAAGACGGCGCGGTTTGGGTTGGTACCGAAGACAAAGGCGTGTATTTGATTGAAAAAGAATCTTCTATAACGGTCAATGCGCTGGTAGAGAAAGAATTAGGCTGTGACGCCACACAAAATGATGCGGCAGTTAGAATAAAAATCACAGGTGGAAAACCACCGTTCACGTATGCGTGGACAGGCGGATTAGCAGGCGAAAATCCCAAAAATCTTGGTCATGGCGACTACACCGTCACCGTCACGGATAGTGAGGGCAAAACGAAATCTGCAAATGTAAAGATTGAGAATCCACGCTTCACAGTACAAGTGGCACAAGACAAAGAAGAAAGTCCGGGTAACACGGCGGATGGCGTAGCTTCCGTCACCATCGTTGGCAACGCGACTGATTTTACTTTTAAATGGGACAATGGCGAAACGACCAAAATCGCAAAAAAACTCACCACTGGCAATCACACGGTAACTGTCACCGATAAAAAAGGATGTAGTGCCATTGGCAATGTGACGATCGGTCAGCAGTTATTGGCGTTAACAATTGCTATTGAACAAGTCAATCCTATCAAATGTAATGGCGAAAGTAATAGCGCGCTGAAAGTAAATGTTTCTGGTGGCAAACCGCCTTTTCAATATAAATGGAATGACGCAAAAATCACAGGCGACCAACCCACTGGATTAGCAGCCGGTAATTATCAATTGCAAGTAACGGATGCCGCTGGCGGTAGTAGTTCTGCCCTTATTTCTATCAAATCGCCAGAAGCATTGAGTGCCACCATTCAAGCACAAGCCCCTGCCAGCACGGGTAAGTCAGATGCAAAAGCGATGGCACAAGTAAAAGGTGGCAGCGGAAATTACACTTATAAATGGGATAATGGCGAAACCACAGCGACCGCTATTAAACTTTCTCCAGGCAAACACAACATGACTATTACGGATGCAAATGGCTGTACGACAAGCACTTCCATTGATATTACAGAAAACGTGCTGCCTTTAGCAGTGGTCATCACTGAAAAATCCAGTACGAAGTGTGCGGGTAAATCCACGGCTGCACTCGCGGTACAAGTCACAGGCGGCAAAGCCCCTTTTAATTACAAATGGAGTGATACCAAACTCGACGGCGATGCGCCTTCCGGCTTGATGGTGGGCACGTATCAGTTGACTGTGACCGATGCAGCTGGCAATAAATCCAGTGCTTCGATTGCTATCAAATTCCCCGATGCGCTCTCGGCTACCATTCAAGTACAAGCTCCCGCCACGACTGGAAATGCAGATGGAAAAGCAATCGTAAACACAAAAGGCGGCGTTGGAAATTATACCTATAAATGGGACAATGGCGAGACGACACAAATAGCTACCAAACTCGCTCCCGGAACGCATACCGTAATTATCACAGATGCAAATGGCTGTGATACAAATACTTCTATTGAAATAACGGAAAATATTCTACCATTAGCGGTTAACATTATAGAAAAGACAATGCTCAAATGCACTGGTGCAAATGACGCTTCTCTCGCCGTACAAATCAGTGGTGGAAAATCGCCTTTCCAATATATGTGGAATGATGCAAAATTGAGTGGCGATGCACTTTCCAACTTGGCAGCAGGCACTTACCAAGTGACCGTCACGGACGCGACTGGCAAAAAAATAAATACCTCTTTTGTAATCAAAGCGCCAGAAGCAATCAATGCTACAATCAATGTGCAAGCCCCTGCCAGTACGGATAATGCAGATGGAAAAGCGATGGCGCAAGCAAAAGGTGGTGCTGGAAATTATAGTTACAAATGGGACAATGGCGAGACGACGCAAACGGCTACCAAACTCGCGCCGGGGAAACATACCGTAATTATTTCTGATGCAAATGGCTGTACCTCAACCGCTTCAACGGAAGTTAGTGAAAACATCTTGCCTTTAAATATTGCCATTGCAGAAAAAACGAGTTTAAAATGTGCCAGCGACCAAACGGCATCTTTGACAACGCAAGTAAATGGTGGAAAACCGCCTTTCCAATATCAATGGAATGATGCAAAATTGAATGGGGACGCACCTTCCAACTTGGCAGCAGGTATTTATCAATTGACCGTAACGGATGCAGCAGGTACGAAAGCAAACACAACTTTCACAATTAAAGCACCGGAAGCCATCGCAGCTATTATTCAAGTGCAAGCCCCTGCCAGTACGGATAATGCGGACGGAAAAGCCATCGCGCAAGCAAAAGGTGGTGCCGGAAATTATAGCTACAAATGGGATAATAGCGAAACCAATGCGACAGCTTCTAAACTCGCTCCCGGCAAGCACAGCGTCACGGTCACCGACGCAAATGGTTGTGCGACAACGGCTTCCCTCGATATTTCCGAAAATATTTTGCCTTTAGCTTTAAATATTATAGAAAAAGCGAAAGTGCGTTGCAATGGTGCAAGTGACGGCGGTCTGCAAGTACAAGTTTCAGGTGGTAAACCGCCTTTTCAATATCAATGGAATAACGCAAAAGCGACTGGCGAACAACCCACTGGTTTGACTGCCGGAAATTATGAAGTCTCTGTCACGGATGCAGCAGGCAATTCCAAAACAATTAAATACACAATCGCGCAACCAACGGCTTTAGAGGCACTTGTAGGAGATGTCAAAATGGCAACCTCGCCCACTGTCACAGATGGCAAAGCAACGGTACTGGCAAAAGGCGGCGCAGGCACTTACACTTACAAATGGACGAACGGCGAAACCACCGCCACTGCTACCAAACTTGCGCCGGGCAATAATAGCGTGACCGTCACCGATGCCAACGGTTGTACGGCAATCGCCAATTTTGAAACCTCCCAGCGGATTTTGGCGGCATTATCTGGAACCGTTCGCAGTGGGCAGACCATTCGGATGGAACAGCTTCAGTTTGAAGCCGATAGTAGCATCATCAATGCGCCTTCCTTACCTGTTTTGAATGAATTGTACGAATTTTTGCAAGAGAATCCAGCTATTTTTGTAGAAATCGGTGGGCATACTAACAGTCTGCCGCCGGATGAAGTGTGCGACCGCCTCTCTACTGCCCGCGCTAAGTCTGTCGTAGAATTTCTCAACCAAAAAGGAATCGCAGAGAGTAGACTTTCTTACAAGGGTTACGGCAAGCGCGTCCCCATAGCCGACAACAACACGCCCGAAGGCAGACAGCAAAACCAACGGGTGGAGGTAAAAATCCTACGGGTGGGAAGACCCAAGGAAAGTGGGGGGTGATGGAATATTGGAAGGATGGAGGATTAAAAGGTTAGAAGGTTTAATTATAAAAATACCGAAGTGAATGGATTCGCTTCGGTATTTTTAATATAAATTTGAAAACACTACAAATGTGGGTGTAAGCTCTTGACAACTATTTATTTATATTACTTGTGTACTTTAATTACGTAAATTAAATATTAAATTTTGATAGTTTTAAAAGTTTTTCATTCCAATTGCTGAGAATGTCATTTTAAATTCCCATCTTTATAAAGAACAACACATCAAAAAAATCTTTTTCCAGCCCCTTCTTGAAAGAAGTTTTCATCTACCTGTTTTTATTGAAACAACATTTTTGTACGACAGTACGATGGTATTGTAACAATTATTTTAACGGAATTTTAATTTAATATTTATGGGTAACGATAAAATTAATGAAATAATAAGCCAACTAATTAAAGAAAAACGGTATGAAGAAGTACCAATTATTTTGAATGATTATTCTAAGACCTTTTGGGAAGAAGAGTATATCAAGATGAATTTTGAAGAAAAAATCAAATATTGGTCAAGCAGATTTCATAGACAAATGCGCTGGAATATAGAATCAGGTGTAGATGAAATGGCAGTTTTTTCTAAAGCTGATTATGAAACTCGGAAAAAGTATGAGCCAGAAATAGATGAGCTGTTACCTCATATTGTTAAATATCTTACAGTGAAAGAGGAAGATATTTATAAAGCACTTAAAAAATAATATTATGGAAGAAGAACGAGAAAGACTAATGAAGGCATATTACGAAAGAGACAAAAAGTATAAGGAATCTGAGAAAATATTTTGGGATATAGAATACCCAAAGAAAAGTGTTGATGAAAAAGTAACTTTTTGGACTGGTAATATTCACAGACAAATGCGTTGGAATGGAGAGTCTGGTTTTGATGAGATGGCCATTTTCAGCAGAAAAAATTATGAAAGCTGGAAGAACCTAGAACCAAATTTTGATGTGCTTCTTCCCGAAATCATAAAAAAATTAGGATCTTGGGTTTCAAGCGAAGAGGTGTATCGTAAAATAAAAGGTGAATAAATGCTAATTGAAATCCTAGCTGGCGCGGGTCTCGTCTGCCGATTAAAGATAATATCTTCATTTGTCAACCCCTCCAGCTTCTTTTTATTAGTAAAAAAAGTAATTTATTCTACATCTAAAGGTTCAACAGCTATTTTAAAAAGTTTTGAAACACCTAAGTTGGCATCGGTCGGGCTGCAAGTGGCTCGCCTCGCCCTTGTGTGAAATGAGTGGAGATATTTGTAGTGG
>Ga0163146_10001266_pt1 | contig 36415 bp, 34 predicted proteins | sample OliLakLV19MP7G1_FD_148648 | JGI IMG/M metagenome (GOLD analysis project Ga0163146, IMG submission 148648) | Freshwater microbial mat bacterial communities from Lake Vanda, McMurdo Dry Valleys, Antarctica - Oligotrophic Lake LV.19.MP7.G1 | ecosystem: Environmental > Aquatic > Freshwater > Lake >...
GGTCGGGGGACCGAAGCGGCTGGGTACGTTTTCTGGGGAGTGTGCGAAGCGTCCGGTTGCACACTAGACTCATGACCCACGCCCGACCACGGAGAAGCTCATGCTTGGTGAACCGATATCGACCAACCGTCCCACCACCCTCACACGCACCACATTTACCGGGCGCACACTTGCGGCCAGACTTGTGCTTGGTCTGCGTGCGGTTATGCATTTGGGTCTCGCGGCGTGTCTGCTTGCGCCGTTGATGGCGATTGCCCCCGAGCCTGACCCTGTGCCGCGACGATGGCAGTTGGAGATTGAGCCCGGCCCGCTGCGGGTGGCGACGGTGAATGTGAAAGATCTCGGGCCGCGTTCGTACATCTACATGACGTATCGCGTGACGAACAGCTCGGGTGACGATTTGCTCTTCGCCCCGTTGTTCGAGCTTTCGACGGGCGACGGGCAGACGCTGCGATCCGGGCGCGATGTGCCGCAGGCCGTGACCAACGAACTGCTGGCGAGCGCACAGGACCCGTTCATGCAGGACCAGATCTCGATCATTGATGAGCTGTTGCAGGGTGAAGAGAACGCGAAGCGCGGGATCATTGTCTGGCCGCTGAAGGAACTTAGCCCTGCAAAGGTCACGATCTACGCGGCGGGCTTCTCGGGCGAAACCAAGACTGTTGAATCACCCGATGGGAAGCAGAAGTTCGTGCTGCGCAAGACGCTCATGCTCGATTTTGACACTCCGGGCAGCCTGCTTGGCCAGAAGTCTCAGCCGATCCCAGTGCGGAGCAAGAACTGGATCATGCGTTAACGCGTTAAGGCGAGATTGAACTCAAGGTGATGTGAAAGCTGGGAGGCTGGACGCTGACCTTTGACGGGTCTAACCTTCCCTCCCACACCCGACCACCGGGTTTGGTTTTTGATAGAGGATTTTTTCCATGGCACACAAAAAGGGACAGGGCTCGACCCAGAACGGTCGCGACTCCAACCCGAAGTATCTGGGCATCAAGCTGTACGGTGGCGAGATCGCCATTCCCGGGGCCATCATTGTGCGCCAGCGCGGCACACCGCTGAAGGCGGGCTTTCTGGTTCAGCAGGGGCGTGATGACACGCTCTACTCGATTGGGCACGGCAAGGTCGTGTACCAAGGCCGCAAGGTGAGTGTCGATCCGCTCGACCCCGCCACGCCGCGGCCGAGCTGGCTGAAGGTCTGATTCGGTTCTGAATCCACGAAGCCCGGGCGATACTTGTCGCCCGGGCTTTTCTTTTGTCCAGTTGCTTTGTTCGACGCTTGCGAAGTCCAAGGCGGTACACTGCAGGCTCGGAGGGTTCGCGGAGATCACAGAGAAATGCCAAAGGCTGGCGATGAGCTCACACCCCGCCTTTGCCCATTGCCGCTGCTCACTCGCATCACCCTGAGTTCGATCCCGCTTGGTGAGTGTCCGTGAAGGACGGTCGTTCTACTTCCACTTCGCCTCGCCCTTGCCCTTGACGACCTTGCCGATGATGTAGACAGTTTCGCCAAGTTTTTCCAGCTTCTCCTTCACCGCCTGGGCGAAGGTCGGGCGCACGATGAGTGTGTAGCCGATGCCGCAGTTGAAGACGCGGCGCATCTCATCTTCATCGATGCGCCCGTGCTTCTGCAAAAAGGTAAACAGCGGCGGGCGCGGCCACGACTCGATATCGACAACCGCATCGACCCCACCCATTCCCCCCTCACCCGCGTGCAACGCGCGGCAGAGGTTGCCCTCCATCCCGCTGCCGGTGATGTGGGCCATGCCGGTGACGACCTTCTTCACCTTGTATTGGCGGAGGAGCTTGACGATGCTCTCGGCATAGAGTCGCGTCGGGGTGAGCAGCACATCACCCAGGGTTTGGGGTTGGCCAGCACTCCGAGCCGGACCACGATTGAGTTCTGCGTACACCTTGCCCAGATCAAGCCCGGCCGTCTCGACCACCTTGCGCACCAGCGAGTAGCCGTTGCTGTGGACCCCGCTTGAGGCGAGGCCCAGGACGATATCGCCCTTCTCGACGCGCTGCGGGTCGGTCGCGCGTGCGAGTTCGACCACCCCGACCGCGAAGCCCGCGAGGTCGAAGTCGCCGGGCGCGTAGACATCGGGCATCTCCGCCGTCTCACCGCCGAGCAGGGCGCACCCGCTGCGTGTACACCCGTCGGCCACACCACGCACGATGTCGGTGAGCATCTTTGAATCGACCTTGCTGACAGCGATGTAGTCAAGGAAGAAGAGCGGCTCGGCCCCCTGCACCACCATGTCGTTCACGTTCATCGCGACCAAGTCGATGCCGATCGTGTCAAACTTCTTGAGCTGTGTTGCCAGCTTGACCTTTGTGCCGCAACCGTCGGTGCAGGAGACCAGCACTGGGTCTTTGTAGTTGCGTTGAAAGAGTTTCTGGTTGAAGTCGAGCCGGAACAACCCCGCGAACCCGCCCGGGTTGTCGATCACCCGCGGCCCGTGCGTGCGACGCATGATCGAGCCGAGCGAGTCGGTGAAGGTGTCCTTTGCGATCAGGTTGACACCGGAGGCGGCGTAGGTGAGAGGGATTGCGGGTGACGGAGGGGTGGGCATGGCGGAAGCGTAGAACGAGGCAACGAGCCGCGCACGCAGTAAGGGAGACGGGGTGTGTTGAGCGTGCGTGCAGGGTGGTCGTTTGTTCTTCGATTTGCGAAAAGGAGTCGGGTCCCGTGCGCCCCCACATCGACACGGTGCGGTGGTTTGGGACGGACCCTCGAAAGCAGTGGGTTGACCGGCGCGCGGCTAGCGCGGCGGTCCCTGCCTTCTTCGGCCCCCGAGTCGCTTGATCTCACTGTGTCCGGGCCAAAGGGCCGTGCCGAGTCCTTCCGCGCGCGTGCCCCGACCCACTCACAAGAAGGTCTTGAAGAACAAGGAGAAGTGACGCCGCAACACCTTCACACCTGCACCACGCGCTGGCCGCACAATCGTCACAGATGGAACGCGCTTCCCTTCCTGTTCCCCCTCCGTTCGCACATTCTGGCCGGGTTTGCGCGTGCGGAGGGAGGAAGCATCCTTGCGCTTTTGGCAACAACCCTTGCGCGAGTTGAAATCGCGCACGCGCGATCACAAACAACCCTTGCGCTGATCCGTTCCGCGCAAGCGCTGGCGGTGTTTCTTCAAGGTTTTTTGAGGGAGGGGTTGGGGCGCGCGCACTGCTACATTATAAAGCCCCCTCACTTGGCCCGGACCCACGAATGCGAAAGGCCAACACAGTCCGAGCGGCTACACGACTCCGCTCACCCTCCGGAGGTCCGGCCCAAGTTGCGCACGGAGTCTTTGTGCGCACGAGGCCCGACCCTGCCCCAAAAAATCCATCGACTCTCGCGCGGTGTTGGCCTTTCGGCATAGCCATGTGCGGCCGAAAGTCTGTCTATTCTCAGTTCATGGCAAAGCAAAGCTTTAGCCGAGACAAGGGTTACGATTTCACCGCAGTTGTCGATGCAGCCATCGCCAAGCGTTGACGATGGGCCAAACGATACCTTGAGGACTTGGCTGATGGCGAGATGGACGACTCGACGGCGTTCAAGTTGCTGCTCGACCTCGTAGTTACCGAGTTAAAAGCCAGTCGTCGCACAGACCGTCTTCACGACCAGGGCGTGATCCTTCGAGGCGAGAAATGGAGGCCGATCCGGGGCTATAGCGGGGTCTACGAAGTATCGGATTGCGGTCGCGTTCGGCGGATTTGGCCCAATAACGACGGCTCGGTTCGATACAAGGTGAATCGACCCAACGACCGCGCGGGCTGTCGGTATATCAGACTTTATAAGAACGGTCGTGTATCTCGCTTGCTGCCGGTACATAGGCTTGTTGCCCGAGCATTCTTGTCTGGTCCGCCTTCACGGCGATACACGCAGATCGACCACAAAGACACCAACAAGGGAAACAACAGCGCGAAGAATCTTGCGTGGGAAACGCCGTCACGCAATCGAACCCTAGTTCATGTCCGAACGTAGATCACTTTCATCCAGAGCGTGGCATTTCGCGCCGTCGGGTCGAACGGCCCGTCACCCGTAGCGGGTGGCACTTTCCGTACCCGTGCCACTGCTGCTGACCCTGCGGGAGCAGTGCGTACTCATTGATCGCGTGATCTTACCCAGCCGGTCAACAACGCCCCACAAAGCAAAAGGCACACGGCCTGCTCGGGGCAGCAGGCCGTGGCACGGAAACCGCTTGGGTCTCTGATTCTCTTATGGGCAACCGGCGAAGTAGGCGGAGAGGAAGTCGAAGATGTCCTGCACGCTGACTGAGCCGGAGTTGTTGAAGTCGCCGGGGCAGTTTGCGGACTCGGTGATCAGCAGGTGTCCGGTGCCGATGGTGGTGTCGGAGTACCCGGCGATACGGACCAGGTAGCTGGAGCCGGCACGAATCGGCATGTCGATGCGCGAAATGGTCAGGCCGTCACCGTTATCAGACAAATACCAAAGTCTGGCTTTGCATTCATACCCGTCCCCTCCTCTCCCATGGCCTCCTCACGCTCCCATAGCTCCGAGTTCCATACCGCCTTTCCGTGCGGTGCGTGACGACACCCCCCCGACCCCCGCCTACCCTTGCCCTCACCTTTCGAGAGAGAACACCGACCATGCCGCAATCACGCCTGTTTACCTCCGAATCCGTCTCCATGGGCCACCCTGACAAGGTCTCTGACCAGATCTCGGATGCAGTGCTTGACGCGATGATCTCTGATGATCCGTTCAGCCGCGTCGCTTGCGAGACACTCTGCTGTACGGGGCTGGTGGTGGTGGCGGGCGAGGTGACGACCAAGACGTATGTGAACATTCCCGACCTGGTGCGCGAGACGGTTCGCGAGATCGGCTACACCTCGGGTGACATGCGCTTCGATGCCGACAGTTGCGGCGTGATGGTCGCGCTCAACAAGCAATCGGCCCACATCGCGATGGGGGTTGATCGCGAGGGGGCGGGCGATCAGGGGATGATGTTCGGCTTTGCCTGCAAGGACACACCCGAGTTGATGCCCCTGCCCATCCAGCTCTCGCACCAGTTGGTCGAGCGTCAGGCCGAGGTTCGTCGCACCGGCAAGATCGCAGGCCTGCGTCCAGATGCCAAGAGCCAGGTGACGGTCGAATACGATGAAACAGCCGGGGGCACCGGCAAGCCGGTGCGCATCGACACGGTGGTGCTCAGCACGCAGCACGACGCCTCGTGGAACGAGCGGCAGGATGAGCTGAAGAAGCAGGTCATCGAGCACATCATCAAGCCCGTGCTGGGTACGTGGTGGAACCCCGGAATCACTGTTCACGTCAACCCAACCGGGTGCTTCGAGATCGGTGGGCCGCACGGCGATACTGGCCTGACTGGTCGCAAGATTATTGTCGATACCTACGGTGGCATGGGACGCCACGGTGGCGGGGCCTTCAGCGGCAAGGACCCGACGAAGGTCGATCGCTCGGCCGCGTACATGGCCCGGTACATCGCCAAGAACGTCGTCGCGGCGGGGCTTGCCGATACGTGCGAGATTCAGCTCAGTTACGCCATCGGTGTTGCCGAGCCGACGAGCGTGTATGTCGATTGCTTTGGCACGGCCAAGGTTGCCGAAGAGAAGATCAGCAAGGCCATCCGCGAGACTTTCAAGCTCACCCCGCGCGGGATCATCGAAACGTTGAACCTGCGGACACCGATTTATTCTCCCACCGCGCGGCACGGCCACTTCGGGCGCGCTCCCGGCTCGATCACGTATAAAGGAAAGAAGTATGAGACCTTCACGTGGGAGAAGACCGACAAGGCCGAGGCGCTGAAGTCGGCCGCGAAGTAACGCGCCCGTTCATCGAAAGCCACCGATCGCACGCGGCGGGGAGAAAGCCCCTCATCGCGTGCCTGTCGTTTTATGGGAGAGACGGTGCGGGTGAGGCGGGTTCGAGGACGCGCTGCCGCGCTAACCACTCCTGTCCTTTGGTCGCGTGGCCCTTGCCCGGCTCAGCCTTCTCCCATGCGGCGTACATGGCCGCGAGATCGCCCATCGACTCAGCACGCTTCGCGATGGGAAGCCCCGGCAGATTCTCGATGAGTTCCTGCGATTCGAGCAGGCTGCGCTCGGCCTCGGTAAACCGAGCATCATCGGCGAGTGAACGCGACATGAGGTTCAGAAGCCGGGCCCGCTTGGTCAGGTCGGTCGGCGTGCGGGCCTCGGCGATGCGCAGGGCTTCCTGATAAAGCGTGATCGCCTCGCGGGACTTTGCTGGTCGATCTGCTGCCGCGCCGGCGCGCACGGTGCGTTGCAGGAAGCTTGCGAGTGTCTCGGCGCTGCTCCCCAGCAGCGGGTGGCCCTCACCGAGCACTTCGCGGCGCACCGCGAGCGACTCACGCAGCAGGGCCTCGGCCTCGGCGATCTTTCCGAGCTTCTCGACAATCCGACCGAGGGTGTTGGTGGTGTGCGCCAGGTTCGGGTGCCCGGCGGGTGAGACCTCGCGATCGATCGCAACGGCTTCGCGTGCGATTGGTTCGGCACCGGCATAATCCTTCTTTTCCGCGAGGATCACGGCGAGGTTCGCCATCGAGATGGCCGTATCCGATGAGCGGATGCCCGTTGTTTGCTGGCGGATGCGGAGTGACTCGCGGAGCATCGTCTCGGCCCCGTCGAAATCGCCGCGCTCTTTGAGCAACATTCCGAGGTTGTTGGTGCTGATGCCGATGTACTCCGCATCTGGCCCGAGCATTTTGCGGCGGATATCGAGCGCGCGGCGGAGCAGCTGCTCGGCTTCCTCGTAGTTGCGCACCTGCCAGAGGGTCTTCCCAAGATCATTGAGCGAGAGCGTGGTATCTTCGCTCTCCTCACCAGCGGCGGCGATCCGCAGACGCAGGGCTTCACGGTGCATGGTGATCGCGCGGTCGTAGAGCCCGAGATCCGAGAGGGTGACACCCACGATGTGACGCATGTCGGCTTCGACGAGCGGCTCATCCTTCAGTTCACCGTTGTCGAGTCGCTCGATGGTTTTATCGAGAATCTCGCGGACGATGCTCGTATCGCGCCCGCGCGCGACCGCAGGCCCGACGCCGCGCAGCATGTCGGTGACGAAGAGGGCGACGGTCTCGCTGCGCTCGGCCTGGAGTTTGACCTTGGTCTCACTCGACTCGGCAAGCTCACGGAGGTGGACCTGCTGCTGCTCGGCCTCGATCGCCCGGTCGCGCTGCCGGCGCGCCTGCACCAGCCCGATGGCCGTGCCCGCAATGCCGAGGATGAGTGCCATCGCGATCAGGCTTCCCGCAACAACACCGATGCGGTGCCTGAAAACAAACTTCCTGATGCGGTAGGCCGCGCTCGGCGGAGCGGCCTCGACCGCCTCGCCCGCGAGGTAGCGTTCAAGATCGGCCGCGAACGCACCGGGAGAATCGAAGCGACGGGCACGGTCCTTGTCGAGCGCTCGCATGACGATCCAATCCAGCTCACCGCGGATGATCGACCCAAGCCTCCGGGGCTCGGTGCGGCGATTCGCGGCGATTCCAGCGAGCGTTTCGGTCGATTGCGAGAGGCGCGTGCTGGGCGTGGGCGGATCAACTTCGCGAATGAGCCGCTGCATCTCGCCGTAGGCCGCCGAACGCAACCGCTGCGGCTCGATCGGCGTGACACCGGCGAGCAACTCGTACAGCAAGACACCGAGTGAGTAGACATCGGTGCGGGTGTCGATGTCGAGGCTCCCCGCCGCCTGCTCAGGGCTCATGTATTCAGGTGTACCAATGAGCTGGCGGAACTCGGTGAAGACGGTTTTTTCGGTCAGACGGTGCTGCGTGGCTTTGGCGATGCCGAAGTCGATGATCTTTACGAGCGGGCGGCCATCCTGCGTGCCGACGAGCACGTTGCTGGGCTTGATGTCGCGGTGAATGATGCCCTTGGTGTGCGCGTGCTGCACCGCGCGGCAGACCTGCGTGAAGAGTTCAAGCCGCTCGCGGATGCTCAGGTTGCCCGAATCGCAATACGCGGTGATGGGTTCGCCCTTGCAGAGTTCCATAACGAAGTACGGGCGACCGGTGGCCGTCTCACCCGCATCAAAGACCCTGGCGATGTTCTCGTGCTCCATGATCGCCAGGGCCTGACGCTCCTGCTCGAAGCGGGCCACGACCGCGCGCGTATCCATCCCGAGCTTGATGATCTTCATCGCCACGCGCCGGCGGATCGGCGTGATCTGCTCGGCCATGAACACAGAGCCGAACCCACCTTCGCCGATGAGCTCGAGCAGCTTGTAAGGACCGATCTTGGCGCCGGGGCTCTCGCGAATGCTCGCGGTGTCGGCACTCCGCCCGCCGCCGCTGGTCGGACCATTGGTCGTCGAGAGGTGCATCGTCGGGTCGCTCAGGAATGGGTCTTCCCTTTCCACGGCCGCCAGAAGCGACTCGACACGGGCGCGGAAGATCGGATCGCCAGCGCAGGCTCGATCGAGGTACTCTGAACGCGCAGAGGATGCGAGATCGATGACTTCATCCACGATCCTGCGTGCCCGTGCATCCATGGCGGGATCGTTCATGCCCAACTCCTAGTCATCTTCACGCTCCAAGGTATCGCGAAGCCATCCTCTGGCAAATGCCCAGTCTCGCCGCACGGTTCGCTCGGAAATCCCGAGCGCTTCGGCCACACCCTGCTCGGGCAAACCGGCGTAGAAGCGCAGCCGAACCACCGACGCGGCCTGTGCATCCACCTGTTCAAGGCGCACGATCGCATCATCCAAGGCCAGAAATCCGGACGGGCTGTCTGTGGAGGCCAGATCAGCGATACTGGAGATGGAGAGCGCGGCCTTGCCCCCGCCGCGTTTGTCGGCATTGCGAGCGCGTGCGTGGTCGATCAGGATCTTCCGCATGGCATCGGCCGCGGCACGGAAGAAGTGCGCCCGCCCCTCCCACTGCACTTCGGTCCGGCCGATCAGTCGCATATAGGCTTCATTGACGAGTGCGGTGGCTTGGAGCGTGTGCCCGGGACGCTCATGATTCATGCGTCGATGAGCAATCGCCCGCAGTTCGTCATACACCGTGGTGAGAAGCCGCTGCATGGCGGCCACATCGCCGGCTGCCGCGGCATTCAGCATAAGGGTGACCGATTCGGCCGGATGACCCTCGCCGGCATCATCTCGCGCTGGGCGGTTTTCAGGGTGAGGGGGGAACATTTGCTCAGACTAGAGGTTTCGCACCACGTTCACAAGGGGAACGGTCTGCAAACTTTGCGAGGATGAGGCGGTGATGCTCGCGCACCGTATCTCGGTCGCATAGCCCGCTGTGCTGCGGAAGGTATTTGGTGCATTCCCTTTCAGGACAAGTGGTTGCGATCAGAGGCGAGTCTTTGAACACGCTGCGAGACGGGCATGGAGAAATGCGGCCAATTCTGCTGAATGAAAGCGTTTTCTGAAAATTGACTGAAACAGTTGCAGAATCGTTACAGTGACACCAGTCTATCTCAGAGAGCGCTGTTCAGACGGACGGGGGAGCGTCCGGGATGGCGAAAAAAAGAGAGTGCGTGATGGAGAATCTCAGGTGTTTTTCAAGAGTTTTGTGTGCTACGACAGGCTTGATGGTGTTTGCCTCCGGGGCATCAGCGAATGTGCTGGCCAACCCGGGCTTCGAATCCGGCCTCAGCGGATGGACGACCTTTTCAGCCGGTTTCAACCTCATACCAGAAACCACCACACCGAACTCCGGAACTGGTGTGGCCAAGATGTTCGGACAATTCTCGGGAGGATTCAACGTCAGCGGTCTCTTCCAGTCATTCCCTGCAACTGCCGGCGAACTCTGGTCGTTCGATGCCCACTTCCGCCACAACACGGGTGATGCAATGACGGGTGCGGGCCTGCCGGACTTCAACTGGGTCGTCATGAAGTTTGAGTTCCGCGATGCCTTTGATGTGGTCGTGCCCGGCGGAGCGGTCGAGAGTGTGGTGCTTGATGGGACCAGCCCCACCGATACATGGCTTCACGCCGCGCCGATCTCGCTGGCGGCACCAGCGGGAACCCAGAGTGTCTTTGCCTTTTTCCTCTACCTTCAGCCCGGAACCGACGGGGGTGCCGTCCTGATCGATGATGCCAACTTCATTCCTGCGCCCGGGACCGCCGCGTGCCTGCTGCTTGCGGGTGGATGTCTGGCCCGTCGTCGTCGCAGGGTTTGATTCGCCAGAAATCAACCGTTGTACGTAATGTCGTCGTTCGTGTTTGTTTCGATGAACCATTGTCTTTCTGTGATATTCTTGAATGTCAACTTCTAAGGAATCCTCAGATGCGTAGCACTTGTTTGAGCTTTGTTGCGGCCGCGGTCCTTGCCTGTACAGGCGGAACCGCTCTGGCCCAGTCACCCGTCGGTAACAGCGGGTTTGAGACCAACCTCACATTTGATACCCCCCCCGCTCTCGGGAACTGGGTCGGCTTCTTTGGTGGTTCGCCGTCAACGACGCTGTTTGGAGACCGGGACAACACCGCGCCCCGCACCGGCGCGTCGGCACTCCGCCTTTCAGCCTCAGGCGACGCGAACGCATTTGTTGGCCATCAGCAGCCGATCTCCGGCGTCCAGCCCGGCGTCACGTATGAGATGAAGATCTGGGCACGCAGTGCAGGTGCCGTCAACAACGGCGTTGAGTTCCGCTTCGAGTGGACGAATATCGCCAACGGCTTCATCGGAAACCAGTTCGGGCTGAACACCCCCATCCAAGGCTCGCTGACCAACCAATACCAGGAGTTCACCCTGCAGGCTGTCGCTCCGGCTGAGGTCGCGGGTGTCAACCTGGTTCTCGCTGTTCAGACGTTCACGTTCAATGTGGTCACGCCGCTCTTCGATACCAGCGTGTACTTCGACGATGTGTCCTTCGCGGCCATCTCTCTTCCAACGCAGAATGCCTGCTGCTTTGTTGATGGACCATGCCAAGTCGCCCTGATCGGCGCCTGCCCCCCCAACAGCACACCGCTCGCTTCCGGCTCGGTCTGCTCGCCCAATGGGTGCCCGCAGCCCTCTGGCTCTTGCTGCCTCGCCGATGGCTCGTGCTCGGTTGTCTTCGGCGCTGCCGCGTGCAGCGGCACCTTCACCATCGCGGGTGTCTGCTCGCCGAACCCGTGCCCACAGCCCATCTTCACGGGCGCGTGCTGCAACACTTCCACGGGTGCGTGCTGCAACACTTCCACGGGTGCGTGCGCCGTTGTCACGGACACCGCTTGTGCCTCGCTCGGCGGCACCTTCAGCGGCAACAACACCCTCTGCGTTCCCAACCCCTGCACCCCTGTGGCCAACTGCCCGGCCGACTTCAACAACTCGGGCGGTGTGAGTGTGCAGGACATCTTCGACTTCCTGTCCGCGTACTTCGCCGGTTGCTAATCAGCACCCCACGAGGCTCACCATGAGTTCGCCGCGTTGAGTGTGGCCTCCTGGTCCACGGTTCTGGTATCTTTCGTGGCGGTTGATGGCAGATCCTGAATCGCACTTGAAGGAATAAAGTTATGTCGTCGGTTCGCCAGATCGCCAAGCTTGCCAAGGTTTCGGTTGCCACGGTCTCGCGTGCGCTGAACAACCACCCCGATGTGGATCCTTCAACGCGAGACCGTGTGGTGGCCGCGGCCAACAAGAGCCGCTACGTCCCGGGTGTCGGCAAACGCATCACGACGGTGATCGGGCTTGTTTATCCCGCCGAGCCGGTGAAGGCCGACTACGGCGCATTCGATTCAGCACTTCTTTCCGGTATTCTGCGGGGAGTCAATGAACAGAAGTTCGATGTCAAGCTCGTGAGTCTGCATCGCGACAAGTCCACGGATGAGTCGTACACCCAGTTCTTCATGCGGAAGGGATTGCGCGGCGTGATTCTGCGCACGTTTGAATCGACCAGAAGCGTCTGTCAGGCGATCGCGGCCGAGGGCTTTCCTTCTATCGTAGTGGCCGATCGGTTCGATGATCCGAAGGTGAACTACATCTGCTGCGATTCGCGTGATGACAGCCGCAGGGTGGTTGACCACCTCATCCAACTCGGCCATCGCAGGATTGCGTGCGCGATCCACAACGTGCCGGATACCGATCACCGTGATCGACGTGAGGGCTACGTGCAAGCACTCGCCGATCATCAGATTCCGCTCGACCCAACGCTGATTTTCGAGATCGTCGCCAGTTTCGATGGTGGAGTGGCCGCGATCAACCGCATCATGGGCGAACCCAAGCCCCCCACTGCGATTTTCTTCACCGATCCGCTGGCAACCCTCGGTGCGCTGCGCCGGTGCCAGGAACTCAGCATCGATATTCCGGATGACCTCTCGATCGTCGGCTTCGACGACAGCGACATTCGACAGCACACGTGGCCTGCCTTTACGGCCGTCTGTCAGGATGCACGAATGCTCGGCGAGGAGGCCGCGCTCTGGCTTACACGCTCACTGTTGGGACAGGCGGAGACGCACCTGCGACTTATCCGCCCCACGATGCTTGAAATCAACCGCACGACGGCGCGGCCATCGCGTGAGCGGTATCGACTCCTTCCCGACGGCACACGTGCTGCCGTTGGTGGACTCAAGACTCGCTGACACCCGTCCGGAACGCCAATTGTTCCGTGTGTTACCAACACGACTGAAAGGGTTAGACTTGGTTTCTCGCCGAGTGCTCTCAAGCAGCAATCGCGATCAGAAATCTCAACGCGCCTTCACGCTCATTGAGCTGCTGGTGGTCATCGCGATCATTGCCTTGCTTGTCGGCATTCTGCTGCCCGCGCTCGGAAGGGCACGCGATGCGGCAAGGGATGTGCTTTGCAAGGCCAACGAACGACAACTGGTGACATCGCTGCTGATCTATGCAGGAGATTTCAAGAACAAGTTCCCGCCGATACTCGACAGCATCCCCGATCCCGACACCGGGAAGATCAGCATGATCTGGTATGACGAGGCTCGAATCGGGCAGTACCTGCCTCAGATGGATAGTTCGAATCTTCTGCCCGGCAACATCAAGAATAACACGGTTGGCGGCGGCATCATGCAATGCCCGAACCATCCATCCGCGGGACGGTCGTTCAGCATGAACTACTGGGCGGCGAGCTCGGGAAGTTGGCGGCGGCGGCCGGATGGCACATCGCAGGTCTTTCCGCCGGGTTCCGATGCCATCACCAACGGTGAGAGCCAGCTCGGCAAGGCATTCGACACTGCGGTTGATCTGCCATCGATGATGATGCTGATTACCGAAGCGTGGGGAACGTTTCCTTCAGAAGACACGAGCAAACCCACAACCTGGTTTGCCAGCGGGTTGGTTGGGTATTACGGAATGCCGGGCCTGCGGTTTGGCGGCGGGATGGGGCTCGGGGGTTACGCCTTCCCAAACTTGAACTTCGTCGCGCAAGCTCCGGAGAGCGGTGGTTCGTTCCCGAAATCTTATCTTCCCTACTATCGCCACCCGAAGCGCATCAGCGATCTGAACGCGCTGCGTGGTTCAACAAACATCGGATTTGCCGACGGACATGTGGCGCAATATTCCTTCGAGAGACTCGTGAACAAGACAACCGGCAAGAGCACCAAGGCGGTCCTTTGGTCATCGTTGGATTTCACCATGGAACCACAATGATCATCACTCCGTGATCGCGACGTGTTAAAGGCATGGTCGCATGGATGCGTGGATGCGTGCCCGATTACTGTGCCGACTTGCCTGTCTGCCAAATGGCACACAGGGTATTTTGATCTTAATCTCTCTCCTCGTCCACCAACACGTAAAGACGGCCACAGTTCCGGGCATTCGAGTCGTTCCATGGCCTATTTCCAGCGCACCAGTGCGAGCACCCATCATCAACGCAGGTCGGCATCCTCCGTTTCCAGCGGTGTGTCGATCGGGGTGGCGGCCATTGCGATACTTGCGGCGGTCTCGTCAATCGTCGTTGCGAGCTTTCCGGTGCGCCCACCCACGGGCGTGCAGATGTGGACTTTCGCGCGTCTGCACAAGCAGCTCTACGACCCACTGATCGCCAACTGGCCTGCCCAGTCACGCCCGCAGATCACGCTCATGAGCATGCCCGCGCTCGAGCGGCGGATGTTGCAGGGCTTTCTTGCCGAATCGCCAACGGCGGATCTCATCGAAGCCGAGCGTCGGGTCGCGGCGCGAGCATTTGTAGGTCCACTCGAAAGCGTCGGATTCGTTGATCTCACCGATCGCCTGAAGTCTGAAGGGCTGCTCGACACCATCAATGCCCCATCCTTCGGCCCGTGGTCATCACGGGGACGTATCTTCGGTCTGCCGCACGATGTGCACCCGGTCATGCTCGGTTATCGAGCGGACATCGTTGAAGCGGCGGGAATCGATGTCACCACCATCGAAACCTGGGATGACTTCGTTCGTGTGTTCGCTCCGTTGATGAAGGATGTCAACACCGATGGCACACGCAAAAGGTACCTTCTCAACCTCTGGGCGGATAAGGATGACCTGCTCGAACTGCTTCTGCTCCAGGCCGGAGGAGGTTTCTTTGGTGAGGACGATCGTGTATGTATCGCCACACCGATCAACGCCCGCGTCATCTCGACGATTGTTTCGTGGTGCCATGGTCCAGGTCGGATCGCCGCCGATGCACCCGACTTTACCGCGAGTGGCAATCAGTTGAAGTCCGATGGGTATGTGCTCGCCGCGTTCATGCCCGACTGGATGTGCAACATCTGGAAGAATGAAATTCCGAGCCTGGCCGGGAAGGTCAAGCTGATGCCGCTGCATGCGTGGGAACGCGGCGGACGGCGCACGAGCGTCTGGGGAGGCACAATGCTCGGCATCTCGCGTGCTTCGACGAATCAGGATGAACTCTGGAAGATCGCCAAGCAACTCTACATCTCACCCGAGTTGGCACGCAGTCTTTACAGCACGGCCGACATTGTCACACCGATCCGCACGTTCTGGAGCGATCCGGTCTTTGATCAGCCCGATCCTTACTTTGCTAATCAGAGCAAAGGTCGCGACTATCTGAACCTCGCGCCCGATGTGCCCGCTCGCACCAGTTCGCCCTACAACACACTTGCCAAGCTGCGGGTTCAGACCGCGGCACTCTCTCTCGCGGCCTATGCAGAAAGCTCGCGTCGATACCGGCCTGAAGAGCTCGAAGAGCGCGCCATGGTGCTCTTGAAAGAAGCCGAGTCGCAGGTGCAGACACAGATTAATCGCAACGTTTTCCTCAAGCAGACGCAGCCCGAGCCTCTCAACTCGGAGGGCCTTGGATCATGAGAGCTCCGCTGGTGGGGATGCGCAGCGCTCCGTGGATCTTGCTCTCGCCATTCATCGGTGTGTTCGTGGTCTTCTTTGCCTATCCGATCGTGCAGTCGGCCATTCTCTCGCTTCAACAGACCTTTGGCCCGGCTCACACCACCTTTGTCGGAACAGCAAACTATCAGAACGCCATTGCCGATCCGCTCTTCCGGAAGGCCGTTCGCAACACGCTGCTTTACACCGCAGGGGGAGTGTTCATACAGCTTCCACTCGCTCTGCTCCTCGCCATGCTGCTGAACCGACCGGGGTTGCGCGGTCGTGGATTTCTGCGTGCCGTCTTCTTTGCGCCCGTGCTTGTGGGCGTGGTCTTTGTCGGCATGATTTTCGGCGTGATGTTTGAGAAGCGTACCGGTCTGATCAATCAGAGCCTGCACTCGATCATGGGCTGGGATCTTGACTTTCCCTGGCTACAGAACTTTGTCATACCTTCGCTCATCATCGCATCGCTCTGGCAGTATGTCGGAATCAACATGGTGTACTTTCTCAGCGCGCTGCAGAATGTCCGCCAGGAACTTCTTGAGGCCGCGACGATCGATGGTGCCGGATCGTGGGATCGCTTTCTGCACATTGTGGTGCCGCAGATCCGATCGGTGGCGACCTTTGTCATCCTGCTTTCGATCGTCGGCAGCTTTCAGGTCTTTGAGTTGCCGTACGTTCTTCTCAACGGCACCGCCGGGCCAGACAACCGCGGGCTCACCGTGGTGATGTATCTCTACCAGATGGGCTTCGATCAGGGAGACCTCGGCTACGCCAGCGCCATCGGCTGGCTTCTCGCGGTGATCCTGATCGGGTTTGCCCTGATACAACGTCGGCTTGCAAGCGACTCAAGCAGGAGGGCACGCGCTTGAGCAGCATGAGACAATCTCCACATTCACGAACGTCTCCCTTGACGTACATCGTGCTTTATGCCACCGCCGCGGTGATGCTCGTACCATTCATCTGGCTCATCTGCGGAGCCTTCAAGCACAATCAGGATTTCTTCGGGTCAACGTTTCTGCCGCGAGGCAATGGCTTTCTGGGCATCGCGTGGTCACGATTGACACTTGACAACTTCAGAAACCTGTTTGCCCAGACCGATGTTCTTCGGGCGGGGTTGAACTCGATCTTTCTCTCCTCGGTGACGGCGCTGCTTGCAACCATCGTCTGTGCAATGGCCGGATATGCGCTCGCGAAATACAATATGCGTGGTCGGGGAATCATCGTGGGTGTGGTTCTCGTCGCCGTCATCATTCCACCAACACTTGTTCTCGCACCGGGGTATCAACTGCTGTTCCGCCTGAACATGCTCGACACTTTCGCGGGGTTGATCGTTCCCGCGCTTGCACCAGCATTCGGTGTCTACCTCTTTCGACAAGCCTCGCAAGGATCGGTGCCCAACGAACTTTTGGAAGCGGCACGGATTGATGGGTGCGGTGAGTTGAAGATCTTTTCCGCCATCGCCATGCCTCTTCTGCGCCCAATGGTCAGCGCGTTCATGCTGATCACGTTCCTCGGTGTGTGGAACAACTTCATTAATCCGCAGATCGTACTTCAGTCGGCCGGTAAGTTTCCGCTCTCGGCCGCCGTGGCACAGCTCAAGGGTGTCTATTACCAGGATTACGGACTTCAGATCGCAAGCACGCTGCTCTCGGTCGGTCCGGTGCTCATCCTGTTTCTCTTTCTTCAGAAAGACTTCATTTCTGGTCTCACCAGCGGCGCGGTCAAGGAGTGACCGCGCAGGAGTAAGGGCATGATGTTTCCGAAGGGCTTCGCATGGGGCGCTGCGTCGAGCGCGTATCAGATCGAAGGAGGCACCCCCTCCGATGGGCGCGGTCCCTCGATCTGGGATGAGTTCTGCAAACGTCCCGGCGCGGTGCATGAAGCTCAGACCGCGCAGATTGCGTGCGATCATTATCGGCGCTACTCCGAGGATGTGGCGCTCATGCGCTCACTCGGCCTGCGGGCGTATCGACTCTCCATTTCCTGGCCACGCGTTCTGCCAGATGGCGTGGGAAGGATCAATGAACAAGGGCTGGCGTTCTACGATCGCCTGATCGACGCGCTGTTGGAAGCGGGCATCGAGCCTTGGGTCACGCTCTTTCACTGGGATATGCCAGAGGCACTCTTCTGCCGCGGCGGTTGGCTCAACCGCGACATCGCAGCGTGGTTTGCCGAGTACGCCGCGTTGATAGTCGATCGGCTTTCGGATCGTGTCTCGCATTGGATGACCATCAACGAGCCGCAGGTGTACATCAGTCTCGGGCACGCCGAAGCCAAGCACGCGCCGGGCCTAAAGCTGACCACAAGAGAATGCCTGCTCGCCGTTCACAACACGTTGCTTGCCCATGGCCGCAGCGTGCAGGCGATGCGCGCTCACGCCCGGCAACCGCTCACCATCGGTTGGGCGCCGGTCGGTCACGTCGTCTGTCCGGCAACCAACTCTGCGGCGGATATTGAGGCCGCACGCATCGCGATGTTCTCGGTGCAACGACGTGACTTCTGGAACAACGCATGGTTTGGCGATCCGGTTTGCCTGGGGACCTATCCGGAAGATGGCTTGCAGTTGTACGGTAACGATGCGCCAAGACCCGAGCCGGGCGACATGGAGACGATCAGGCAACCGCTCGATTTCTACGGAGCAAACATCTATAGCGGCGGCGTTGTGCGTGCGGGCGCGGAGGGTGAGCCTGTCAATGTTCCCGCGCCACCCGGCGCGCCCATCACCACCTTCCGCTGGTTGATTCTGCCCGAGTCGCTCTATTGGGGTCCGCGTCTGCTCAGTGAGCGGTACAAGCTTCCAATCGCCGTCACTGAGAACGGAATGTCCAATGTCGATTTCATCGATTTGGACGGGCGCGTGCAGGACCCGCAGCGAATTGACTTCACTCGTCGTTACCTCCTCGAACTCGGAAGAGCGATTCACGATGGCGTGAAAGTCTCCGGATACTTCCATTGGTCGATCATGGACAACTTCGAGTGGGCCGAGGGGTACAAAGAGCGATTCGGCATGACGCACATCGATTACACAACGCAGAAACGCACACTGAAAGATTCAGCGATCTGGTACAAGTCCGTGATCGCCTCGAACGGACGATCGCTGGCTGTCGATCAGGCACGCACGTCGCTCAGACCCGTAGTCCGGTTGAATACACCTGTACCTCAATCCTCACGAAACGGAGATCTAGAGTGAGCAATCCACGATGTTCTATAAGCGCGCAGATTATCACAGTCTCAGTTCTTCTCGGATGCGCCGCCGGCGCGCTCGCCCAGTCGCCCGAACTTCCCGGTTGGCGTCTGGTCTGGGCCGATGAGTTTCCCGGCACAACATACAGCCCCAACAACTGGAACGCGGAGAATGTCGCGTGGCCATACAACAACGAGCTTGAGTTTTATCTTCTTCAGCAAGCCACCGTTTCTAATGGCATCTTGGATATCAAGGCTGAACGCCGAAACTACAACGGCCGCAACTATGTTTCCGCACGGCTGAACACATCCGGGCATTTCAGCCAGCAGTACGGCCGCTTTGAGGCACGCATCAAGATGCCGATCGGCCAGGGCATTTGGCCCGCGTTCTGGCTTCTGCCTGAACCCCTGGTCTGGCCGCCCGAAATCGACATCGTGGAGATGATCGGCAACCTCCCAAATACCTTATACTTCACCCATCACTGGGGCACAGTGTCAAACGTAATGTCGCACGGCATTACTTACACCGGTCCCAACTACACAACCGAGTACCACCGCTATGCCGTCGAGTGGTCCGGATCACGAATCGACTGGATCGTTGATGATGTTGTTCGCTTCTCGACCACCGCCAATGTTCCGCAAGTGCCTATGCACGTCCTGCTGAATCTGGCGGTTGGAGGAAATCTTCCCGGCAATCCAACACCGGCAACGGTCTTCCCGCAAAGCATGTTGGTCGATTGGGTCCGCGTGTACATGCGCGATGCCGCGCTGCTCAACCCGGGCTTTGAGACACTCGGCACCGGCAACACGCCAGCCTCGTGGGTCTCATTCGGCAACGCACAGCAATCAACCACCGCTCCGAACTCCGGCACCAAGAGCGCGCAGCTGAACGGCATTGCCGGGTCCGGTCCTTACTACAGCGGAATCTTCCAGGATCTTCCCGCTTCGCCCGGACAAGCGTGGACCGCGACCGCTTTCGGTCAGCACATATCCGCCAGTCGTCTTGTGTCGGGCAACTATGTCGATCTGAAGATCGAGTGGTACAACAGCGCGGGCCAGCAGGTCGGTGTCGATGCCGTCATGGCCCTCTCAAACACCTCACCCACGGATACCTTTGTCCCCTCATCGGTGCAGGCAATCGCGCCGGCCAGCACTGCCAGAGCACGGGTTGCCATCATCTATGTGCAGACCGGCGCCGCCGGCGGTACCGCTTATATGGATGATGTAACCTTCTCCTACTCAACCCCCGGCCCGATCCAGACGTGCGCCGCCGATTACAACGGCAGTGGCGGACTTTCCGTCCAAGATATTTTCGACTTCCTTGCGGCCTACTTCTCCTCCAATCCTCGCGGCGATTTCAATGGCGTGGCTGGCATCACCGTGCAGGACATCTTCGATTTTCTTGCTTCTTACTTTGCGGGTTGTACCGGCTGATCGGTGTGCCCGCCTCACTACCGATCTTCATCACCCGTTTCGACCTCGCACTGCTGATTCAAGGATCACCATGAACCGCACACTTGTCACTTGTTCATTCGCCATGCTCTCAGCCTTCGTGGGAACATCACGCGCTGACTCAACGCACCCTGGTCCCATCAACCCCATCGACACCGATGCTCCGCCATCGCGATACTCGGTCGTCAAGGATGAAGCCGGTGTCTGGTGGTTCCAGTCCCCCAACGGCACGCGTTTCTACTCGCTCGGCATCAATAACATCAGTTCCGAGCCCTTTCAACCGCGACCCGAAACAGACTTCTACAACCCGGTGCCCACTGAGTTCAAAGGTGATCTCGGCGCATGGGCAACGTTCGCCAAACAGCTCTTGCTCGACAGCGGGTTCAACACGATCGGCGCATGGAGCTCAACCGCGATCCAAGCCGATGAGACCCTGCACACAACCCCCGTGCTCTACGTTGTCGAACACGAGGGAACTCGGTGCCTCACCCCGCTTCGACCCGACTTCGAGGAGTTCGTACTCAGAAACGTAAAGGTCGCACTCGATAAGCTCCCGAATCGCAAGGGTCTGCTCGGAGTCTTCCTCGATAACGAGATGCCGTGGTATGGCAAGTCCGGGTGGGATGACATACCGACCTACACCCTGCTCGAGCAGGCGCTCGAACTCCCCTCGACCGATGTGCGTCGCATGGGCGCAATCGACTTTCTGAAGTCACGCCATCCGGACATTGCACATCTCGCCAATGCCTACGGACGCCCGGTTGCTTCCTGGCAGGACCTCAACACAGAATACATGATGCGCTGCACAACCGCCGCCGCACACAGCGACCGCGATCAGTTCACCGCCATGCTGGCCAACAGGTTCTATGAAGTTTCAACCCGCATCGTGCGGGCCGAACTTCCCAACGTCCTCATTCTCGGTACGAGAATCCCCGGCAATGCACCAGACCCGGTCATCCGCGCCTGCGGCAGGACCTGCGATGTGATGTCGGTCAACAGCTACAGAACCGAGCCCAAGGTTGATGTGAACAACCTCACCCGCTTCTGGCTCCTCGGCGGCAAACCACTGATGCACACCGAATACTCCTGGCGTGCCAAGCAGAACAACAGCCGCAACCCGAACTCGCGCGGTGCAGGACCAGTGGTCGAGTCTCAAGCCGATCGCGCCGCGGCGTATTCCTCGATGGTTTCCGATATCGCAACCGTTCCCTACGTGATCGGCTCGCACTGGTTTGAGTTTGCCGATCAATCGCCGCAAGGCCGCTTCGATGGTGAAGACTCAAACTACGGTGTGGTCGATATCCACAACACGCCATATGCTGAGTTGTTGAGCGCGATGAAGTCAACCAACGCGCGTGCCATGGAACTGCACGCAAAGACCACGCGGGTCATGCCCACGCAGCTGCCCACACCCAAGGTCGTGACCTATTCACCCGGCCAGCATCCCGGCCGCGCTGCAAAGCTTGATCTGCTCGGCGAGTGGACCCACGAGCCCGAGATCTGGGGCGCGCCAGACTCAAAGCTCACATGGAATCGCAATGGTGAGCACCTCGTCCTGATTTATGATGCGGGGGCACAGTACGGCGCGGGAATCAACCTCTTTGGTCCGAAGCTCAGCGCGCTGACGAACGGTCCGGCGTTCGCAACCGATATTGATGGCTACTCCCACATCGTCATGGTCGCCGATGCACCCCAAGGTGTTCAACTCAACATCGTTCTCGCCGAGGCCGGATCCGCGGTCTCATCAAACTCTCAGTTTGATGCACGAGCAGGCGACGATGGCGAGGCGTTCATCTCACCCCCAGTCTTCGGCGAGGGAAAACAAGAAGCCTATCGGATCCCAATCTCAAGCCTGCTGAAGCAGCAGTTCTTTGGCAATAAAAACGGTGCTGGCCGCATCGACATGCAAGCCATCCGCAATCTCGGCATCCAGGTCTCAGGCGCACCGCGCCGAGGCGATGTTGTCGTCCACAAGCTCTCGCTCGAGCGTTGATACTTTCAAACACTTCCGATTCCACATCGCGGATTCATAAGAAGCACACAAGAATCGTGCCCGGTCGCCTCGTGAGGCCGCGCGCACCCGTGTCTTCACACGGGTTTAGCCATCGAAACGATGCATCTACCCGGGACAACGGGAGGGCGAATTCCTTGGCCTCTTGGTGACACATCCTGGGCAGGCCGAGCGCCTGAACGCGCTCTGGTTCCAATCGCTCGAAGAGCCCGTCAAACCACGGAGGCGCGGCGGATCGATAGCCCTGCACATCGAACACATAGCCCTCTGGGCAATCCGGGACCCAAGGAGTTCGCATTAACCGACCAGACTTGCCTGGCCGGTTAATGCCCTTGGCTCTCATTCGACCTAAATCTGAATGGCGTCGCGATCAATCTGGCGTGAGGTCCGCTATAACCAACGTATCGGCCTTGTCGTCCGGCATCATCATCCGCGCGAGTGGACGACAGCCGCCTTCGGCCGACCACCTTGCTTACCGGCTCCCGTCGCCGCGGTGGCGCTGCGAGTCTTGCCCGTCATCCCATGCGGATCGATGACGAACTTCTTCGGAGATCCTTCATCAAAGATTCGGTATGCCTCAACCGCATCGTCAAGAGAGATCACCTCGGTCGCGATGATGTCGTCGAGATAATCCATGCGCCCCCACAGGATCGCGTTCATCAGCCCGAGGTTGTAGCGCATCACCGGGGCTTGCCCGCCCAATATCGAGGGAGACTTGATCCACGATTTACCAAAGTCGAGCAGCAACTTGCCCTTCTTGGCATCGGCCGTCTTGGCTTTGGGATCACCCTCCGCATAGACGCCAAGAATGCCGATTCCTCCACCCGCACGCACCACCTCCATCAGATCGTTGATGACCTGCTCGGGTTGTTGCGATTCGGATTCAGCTCCGTGACCGTGGGCTTCAAATCCGACGGCATCCACACCACAATCGACCTCCCGATCGCCCAGGATCGATTCGATCTGATCAGGCAGCGGAGTATTCTTGGACAGATCAACAACCTCGTACCCAGCCTGCTTGACCAGGTTCAGGCGTTCGGGATTGATGTCCCCAACAATGATGCACGATGCCCCCAACAGCCGTGATGCCGCCGCAGCGGCTCGACCCACCGGGCCTGCGCCTGCGATGTAGACCGTCGCTCCGGGCTTGACGCCGGCCGAAACGCACCCGTGAAACCCGGTCGGCAAGATGTCCGACAACAGCGTGAGTGCTGAGATTCGCTCCATCGCCTTGTCCTTGTCCGGAAACTTCAAGAGGTTGAAATCGGCGTAGGGCACCATGTGATATTCAGCCTGGCCGCCCTTCCAGCCACCAAGATTGAACCCATACGCCCCAGCGTCTGCCTCGGTATTGACGTTCTTGCAAATCTCCGTGTGCCGCTCCTTGCAGTTGCGGCAGCGTCCGCAAGCCACATTGAACGGGACAGATACGAGATCTCCCTTTTTCAGAAAAAGCACGTCGCGCCCCATCTCAATCACTTCCCCCGTGACCTCGTGTCCCAACTGTTCGCCCTTGGGCATCGGGAAGCGACCGTGGTAGATATGCTGGTCACTTCCGCAGATGTTGGTAGCGACCACCTTGAGAATGACACCGTGCTCAATCTTTTTGCCATTGCTGGTATCAACAAGTTCCGGGAAATCCACATCCTGAACTTCGAGTTTCTTCGGACCGAGATACACGACCGCTCGATTGCTGGACATGGGACCGCTCCTAGACGACGCTGTTGCTGACATGGGAACGAAGGCGATAGACGCGGCATCGAATATGGCACGTCACAGGTTGCACATTGGCACCGGGGTATCATCGCCACCGCGCCGTTGAATCTTGCACAGCACGAATACTTCCTTATTTACCGCCCGCGCGGATCGAGACCGGGCCTCAGACCGCCGCGCCAGCCATCTTCTCGCACGACTTGGCGCATGCCCGGCACAGTTCGGCACACTGCTTCATTATCGTGTCGCCCTCCGCCAGCTTTTCGCACGCCTCGGCGCATTCGTTGCAGATCTCCACGCACTCCTTGCAGATGTGGGCAGCGTGGTGGGAGTTGCGTGACATGAAGCAAGCAGCCGTGCCGCAGATCTCGGCGCAGTCGCGCATGATCCCCTGGTGCTCGGGCGAAGCGTGCTCGCCGCCCATGTGCAGGCAGTGGAAGCCGCACCGCGAACAAAGGGCAGCGCACTCGCCGCAGATCTTCATGCAGTCGAGCATGTCTTTGGAAGGAGCGTTGTGAGTCATGGAATGGACCTGTCGTTGTTGAGAGTGTGCGAGGCATCCGCGCCTGCAAGCATCGTCGCGGCCGGTGAGAGGTCGAGTAAGAACTCCGACTTGTCAATGATGGGTGGTCCGCGTGAGATGAACGTGAAGCACGGGCCGACAGTTCCCTCATTCGACACGCAAGCAAAGTTCGATCGTTCCTGTCAACGAACCCGCGCCGGGGGCGGCACACGCTCACCACCGTGTTGCCCTGTTCGAGCCCCATGCCCGCTTGCCGCAGCTTGTGGATGACCTATTCCGCCGAATGGCGGTGGAATGCGACGGTCTTGCCTTCTTTGTATCGAATGACCAACTGTTCGCCTTCGAACCAGTAGGTGACCGACGTCCCGCCACGGATCACGTCGGACGAAATGACGTCTCCGTGAACTTCGTACGGCGCGGCTTTGTCCCGTACCTGGCCGACGAAGGGAATGTCGGACCAGGCGGCCAGCTTCATCGGGCCTTCCTTGCGGAAGGTCAGCTTGATCTTCACCTGGCCCAGCTTGGCGTCCACGTCCTCGGCGATCCAGGTCCCCATCAGCTTGTCTTCCATCGCCTTGTCGCGCGACGCGGGTTGCATCGTCGCGGGCGTCGACGCAATGCTGCGCCCAGTCGCCGGGCTCGGCGTGGTCGCGGCGGCGGGCGTGGTGTTTGATTCGACAGGCGTGTTGTTTGATTTACTGCACCCGCAACTCATCTGTAGGAAGATGAGCATGAACGTCCAACGTAGTTTGCCAGAACGCATAAGGCTGCTCCTTGAGTAAGTGGTGCACGGCGTGTACACGCCGCGTCCACGCATCGACCAGACCCACCCTACAAAATCACGCCTGCGCCGGACTCGCCATCCCCTGCCGCGCCCGCGCCGGTTCGGGCAGCGGCTCGGCCTTGTCGTCGGGCGTGATCGGCTTTCCGTACTTCTTCGCGTACACCTGCGTGAAGGCGGCGCCGAACAGCAACACCTGGGACGAGAAGTAGACCCACAGCAGAATGATCGCCAGCGAGCCGGCGATGCCGTAGGGCGATGTCACGCTTACTCTCCCCAGGTACAGGCCGATGAGGTACTGCGCGATCGTGAGCAAGACAGCGGTCGCGGCGGCACCGACCCAGGCGTCCCGCCACCTCAGGATCACGAGGGGAAGCATCTTGTAGATCATCGCCACGAACACCGTGACCATGCCCAGCAAAGCCACGATGTTGGCCACGCGCCAGGGCCCGGAGGGAAAGAACTTGCTCACCACGGCAGACGCGGCGAGGGACGCCAGCAGCAGAGCGCCGATGACCAGCACCAGCATGAACGACCAGAAGCGGTCCTTCACCATGCCCCACCAGCCCCGGCCCGGCTTGGGCCGCACATCCCAGAGCGTGTTCAGCGCAGTCTGAAGCTCGTAAAACACCGCCGTCGTGCTGAACAGCAGCACCGTGATGCTCACGACGGTGGCGAGTGTTCCCGACCCCGTCGCGCGACCCTGACTGAGGATCTCCTGAATGGCCTGGGCCAACTCCGGCCCGACCGTCGTTTCGATCTGCTCGACAAGCTGGCCCTGCGCGGCCCTTTCCCCGTACACCAGGCTCGCCCCCGCAACCACGACGATCAGTACCGGCACCAGAGAGAACGCCAGGTAGTACGAGAGCGCCGCGGCCAGGCGGAAGGCTCTGTGCTCATACCACGTCCGGCCGGTTGCCTTGAGAACATCGACCACGTCCTTGGCCTTCATACGCATCTCCGCCAGAGGTGGGCACCGCCCGCCATGGCCCCGGATCGCTGGGCGGTGCCCAGCGGGCGAACTCTAATAACGGAACACCGCGGCCACGCCGGTGTCGGTTGGCATGTGTTGCTCGGGGACGACCAGCACCTCCCCGCCGCGCTCCATCACCAACGCGGCGAGGTCGTCGAGCAGGTCGTCCACGTCCGGCTGGGACAGCTCGGCGGGCGTGACCGCGCCGGTGGCTGCGTCGAGACGGCCGGGGATCTGCCGGTCGGCTTGCACCAGCAGCGTCGCCACGCGGCCCGAGGCCGCGGCTCGCGCGGCGTCACCAAGGTCACCCGTGCCATGATCTTTCGAGACAGCTCCGCGGTACTGGTCGGCCATCGCCTTGATCCGATTCGCGTACTGCGGCTGGACGAGGTTCCAGGCGCGCTCGACCAAAGTGCTGCGCGAAATCGCGTCGGGGTGAACGTCCAACGCCTCCGCCGTCAGGAACGGGTTGTGGCTGACCTTGCGGAACAGCGCGTGATGCTCGGGGAGGGACGCGAGCATCAACGGCAGTTTCGTCGGCCGTGAGTGGTGCTCGAGGATGGTGCGGTCCACGGCCCGGAAGAAACGGTCGGCGTCGGAATCGACTTCGTCCGCCTTCCCGCCGTGTCCATGACGCATCGAGACCGTGCCGCCGCCGACACCGCCGTAGGAGGCGACCGTCTGGTGCCGGTCGGTCAACTGATCGCCCAGCACATCGGTGATCGCACGCGGCACGCCGGGGGCAAGCTCGACTTCATCCAGCGCGTCGCGGTTCCCCTCAAACAACTTCAGGTCATGGAGGGTCAGACCCAGCACCTGATACCGGTCCACGGTCTGCAAGAGACGCGCCAGCGGCTTGGTGTGAAAACTGTCGGCGACGACAGCCAGCGCACGCACGGTGCGCGGGAGCGTGTAGACGCGGAAAAAACCCTTGGCCACGAAGACGGCAAGGCCGTCGGCGGTGTGATTCCAAAACGCGGCGTCGCTTGCCAGGGCGCGCAGCGGGTCGAGCAGCGCGCGGGTGTCGGCGCCAGAGTGGGCTTGGAGCAGCGACTGCTCCAGCGACTTGACGAGATTGCCGAAGCGGATCACGTCCTGCTGGTTTTCCGGGTGGTGGCGGTGCGTCGGCTGATAAAGTGATAGACAGGGCGCGGCCTGCCCGCCGAGTGTGCCGGCCGCGTAATCGCGGGCGAGCGTGTGTCGAGTTTCGGGAGTCATGTTTTGATCCTCAGCGTTAGTAGCCGCGAGATTTCTCGAGCGTGGTGTCGAGCAGCCGTTGCACTTTGCGGGCGGCCCCGTCCAGCGCCTGCTCCAGCGTGTCCGCCTGGTGCGTGGCCGTGATCGGTTGCATGCCCGCGAGGCGGGCTTCCATCACGCAACGGTTGTCGTCGTCGCCGCTCTTGTCGCCGTTCACGTCGTTAAGGTGAACCTCCACGCGGGTGATCCGGTCGCCGAACCGGCCGAGGTGTCCCTCGACCACGCCCTCGACCTGCTGCTGGAGTTCCTCACTGCCAGCGATGTTCTTGTCGGTATTCACTTGGATTTGCATCGGTCGAGGCTCCTTCCCATAAGTGGCCGGTATTCTCAGGCAGGAAATAGATCTTGTAGGCCGCGCGCTTCTTGAGCTTGCCGACCGACAGGAAGAGACTGCAGATGCAGCATGGCGATCTTGAAGCCCGTATAGCTATTGAACATCGAACCTCCTTGCTCATCGCGGTCAAGTGGGCATTCGCACCGATCCGGCGCGGGTGGTCTTCCGCGTCAGCCAAGATGCGGATAGCCAGGATGCATGTACCCCGCCCCCCAGAACGGCATGTACCCGTAATACCCGTAGACGTTCTCGTAGTACCGCTCGTCCACCACGTCCGGGTCGTATGCCGGCGAGCTCGCGATCTTGTCCCGGTCATGGTTGACGATCACCCTCTCGTCCTTGATCTGCTTGATCGCATCGACGGGGATGAGGAACTTCTGTGCTCCCATTCCCAGGAACCCACCGGAGGCGACTCGAAGGAAGCGCACCCTTTGCTCGGCGTCGTCGATCATCAAATCATCCACTGTGCCCACTTCTTCTCCGTTCGTGTCTACCACCTGGCGGCCGCGGATATCCTCGGCAGCGCTGGCCAGCGTCATGTCGGTGTCACTCAGCTTCAGCAGGTTGTGTGGCGTGTGACTCTGACTCTGCTGATCTTGCTGACGTGGTTGGTTCTGCATGACGCTGACTCCTTTGTTCGTGGGGCGTTGATCGCCACTGGTGCCGCTCGGGGGTTGCGGATCGCTCCCTCGTGCGCCGCGCCAACATGTGCTTCCGTCGCCGTGCCAGCGCTCGTGAGAGTCCGACTGACTTAAAGACGGGGCATCCGCAAAGCGGAGCCAGAGCTCCGTCTGTCTGCTGCAAGGTAGATCATCCGCGTGAGGTGAACGTGAAGCACGGGCCGAAAGTTCCCTCATTGTGTGGACCCGTCAGCCGTTGGACCTCCCAGCAGAAAGTCACGCCGGCGCGACGCCCCGCACGCGAACGCTGTGGCCGCAACGCGGCGGCGGACCATGCGGCGCGAACCGGCGGAGCTCGGTTGACGTAAATACCCCACTGGGTATACTTTCCCTCAAGGAGATTCAGCATGAACACGACGACAAACGCGGCCGCACTGACCACACTTTCCATCGACGGCATGAGCTGCGGGCACTGCGTGCAGGCCGTGACCAATGCCCTTTCGGCGGTGCCGGGCGTGCGGACCAAATCGGTGACGGTTGGGACGGCGGAGATCGAGACCAAGGACGGGGAGGCCGCCGGGCAGGCCATCGCCGCGCTTCAGGAGGCTGGGTATCCGGCCCGGGCCACGGCAGGCGAGCCCTCGGCTGCATCGAAAATGGGCGGCGGGTGCTGCGGCGGGGCCGGTAAGGCGACCGCGGCCGCGAAGCCCGACGTGCGTCCGACCGGCGGATGCTGCGGCTGAGCGAGGGACGGGCCGAAGAAATCACGGAGTGGATGTGATGGCCGCGAAGCGATACAAGACGGGCAAACCCACCGGCACGCCGACCTTGAACGCCGCGGGGTGCGGCTGCGGCCCTGTGTCGGCCTCCTCGCCCAAAGGCGGGCCGCGCGCGGGCCAGCCCGCGGCGGTGCGAGCCGGCATTGGGCCGGGCGCACACGCGGCGGGCATGGACAACGCGCTCAAGACCGCCAACCTGAAACACCTGCGGCGGATCGAAGGACAGGTGCGCGGGCTGGCGGGAATGGTCGAGGAGGACCGCTACTGCGCCGACATCATCACGCAGGTCTCCGCCGTGCGTGAGTCGCTGCAAACCGTGGCCCGCAACCTCATGCGCAACCACCTTCAACACTGCGCCGCCAAGGCCATGCACAACGAAGGGATGACGCGCGAGGCGATGGTGGATGAACTGATGGGGCTCGTCGCCAAACTGCGCACATGAACTGACCAGATGACAAGGCCGACGATGAGTTGCAACTGCGGATGCCATGACGACAAGCCGCCGGTCACGAGATGCTTTGAGCCGCCGACAGATCGGAAAGGCCGACGATGAACCACGAACACCAGCATGGTGCCCATATGAACTCGCCCCAAGGCGCAGGCACGGCGCAAGCACTCGCCGTTCCCCGGGCCGTCGCTCCCGACGAGCGCGTGGACCTGCCCCTCAAGGGCATGACGTGCGCCTCGTGCGCCAACAGCATCGAGAGGGCGCTGGGCAAGGCCCCGGGCGTATCAAAGGCGAGCGTGAACTTCGCCACCAAGACCGCGACGGTGCGGTACAACGCCGCCGCAACCTCGCCGGAAAAGCTGGTGGAAGTGGTGAAGGGGACCGGGTACGACGCGGTCGTCCCCGAGTCGACCTCGGGAAATCACGCCGGGCACGGCAACGCGATGTCGGGAATGACCGCAGCAGAGCACGCCGCGATGCCCGCCGGTCATGCGATGCCCAGCGGTGAAGACCATTCCGCCCACATGCACGTCAACGCCGACGAGCAAACGGTGCTGCTCCGCAAGGTCATCGTCGGCGCGGTGTTATCGCTGCCCGTCCTCGTCATCGCGATGTCGCACGGCAAGATCGCCTTGCTGAATCAGCCGTGGATCAACTGGCTCCAGCTCGCGCTCACCACGCCCGTCGTGGTCTGGTGCGGGTCTCAGTTCTATCGCATGGCGTGGATCGGCCTGAAGCACTTCCGCGCCAACATGGATTCGCTCGTGGCTCTGGGCACGGGCACGGCCTTCCTGTACTCCATCGCCGCAACGATCTGGCCGGGATTCTTCGCGGCGGCCCAGGGCGGCGAAATGGGCAACATGATGATGGTGCCCGTGTACTACGAAGCCGCCGCGGTCATCATCGTCCTCGTGCTACTCGGCAAACTCTTCGAGGCTCGGGCCACGGGCAACACCAGCGCCGCGATCCGCCGGCTGATCGGACTGCAAGCCAAAACCGCCCGCGTGGTGCGAGGCGGGCAGGAACAAGACATCCCCGTGGAGCAGGTCATCGTCGGCGACACGGTCATCGTCCGCCCCGGCGAGAAGATCCCTGTCGATGGCAAAGTCCAGAGCGGCGATTCCACCATCGATGAATCCATGCTGACGGGCGAGAGCGTCCCTGTCGAGAAAAAGCCGGGCGATGCGGTCTTCGGGGCCACCATCAATACCACCGGCGCACTGACCTTCCGCGCCACGAAGGTCGGCAAGGACACCGCGCTCCAGCAGATCGTCCACCTCGTGCAGGAGGCCCAGGGCAACAAGGCCCCGATCGCGCGACTGGCGGACACGATCAGCGGCTACTTCACGCCCGTGGTGCTGGGCATCGCGATCGTCACGTTCATCGTCTGGTATTTCGCCGCGCCGGTTGACACGCGGCTGAGCATGGCCCTGCTCACGTTCGTGTCCGTCCTCATCATCGCGTGCCCGTGCGCTCTTGGGCTGGCCACACCCACCGCGATCATGGTCGGCACCGGCCGCGGGGCCGAGCACGGCATTCTCATCAAGGGTGGCGAAGCGCTGGAGACCGCGCACAAACTCACGGCCATCATCCTCGACAAGACCGGCACGATCACGCAGGGAAAGCCGGCCCTCACGGATGTGCGAGCGCTCCCGGGCACGACCGAAGCGGACTTGGTGCGGCTCGCCGCATCCGCCGAACGTCGCAGCGAGCACCCGCTCGCCGCCGCGATCGTCGAGGGGGCCAAGGCACGCGGCCTCACCCTCGCCGAACCCACCGCGTTCAAGGCCGTCGTCGGCAACGGCATCGAGGCGACCGTGGACGGCCGCGCGATCCTGATCGGCAAGCGTGCGCTTTTGGCCGACCGCGGGATCGACACCTCGGCGCTCGACACCCTCGCCGGCGAACTCGCCGCAACGGGCAAGACGCCCATGTACGCCGCCATCGACGGCAAGCCCGCCGGGCTGATCGCGGTCGCCGACCGCGTGAAGCGCGAGTCCAAGGCGGCCATCGAGCAGATGCAGAAGATGGGCCTGCGCGTGGCGATGATCACCGGCGACAACGCCAAGACCGCCGCGGCCGTGGCGAAAGAAGTCGGCATCGCGCCCGACATGGTCTTCGCCGAGGTGCTCCCCGCAAACAAGGCCGAGCACGTCAAGAAGCTCCAGGCTCAAGGCCTTGTGGTCGGCATGGTGGGCGACGGCATCAACGATGCACCTGCGCTCGCCCAAGCCGACATCGGCCTCGCGATGGGCACAGGCACAGACGTCGCCATCGAAGCTTCAGATATCACCCTCATCCGTGGCGATCTCCGTTCGGTGCCCGATGCCATCGCCCTCTCGCGGGCCACCATGCGCACAATACGGCAGAACCTCTTCTGGGCATTCATCTACAACGCGCTGGGCATCCCAATCGCCGCAGGCGTGTTGTTTCCGCTCACGGGTTGGTTGCTCTCCCCCGTCATCGCCAGTGCGGCAATGGCGTTCTCCAGCGTTTCAGTCGTGCTCAACAGCCTGCGGTTAGCACGGGCCAAGGTGACGTGATGGAGCCCAAGGTCCCCGAAGCCGCCGCGCAGACCGCCGAGGCGTGAGGACGACGACCGACGCTGTCAGATGCTCGTGCCAAACTCGTCGGAGGACGGTGCGCTGAAGGTCCTGGCCGCATTGGTGGTCACGTGGATGGACCAGCCCCGGTCGAACCCGCACACCACCTCGTTGGTGCGTCGGTCGCGGAGCCTGAACTTCGAGTCGAGGCTGTTGTCCATCTCGGGTACTGTGTTCGCGTGGCGATCACCAACCACGGTCACGAGCGCTGGCAAAGGCGCGGGCGAGATCGTGTTCACGGTTCACGACGCCTCGTCGGACGCGACGAGGCCATATACGAATCTCGCTCGCGGCAACCAGAAATGGCACGGCTGTGCAAGCGTGCCGCGCAAATACTTCCACGGCCGCGAACGCGCGACTCACGTGCAGCCGGCAAAGTAGGCCGCAAGGTAGTCGAAGATATCCTGAACCGAAACCCCGCCCGAGTTATTGAAGTCGGCCCGCGGATCGGACGAGAAGTACGCGGCGAGAAAGTCAAAGATGTCCTGAACCGAAACCGCGCCGCTGCCATTGAAATCGGCCCGGCACGCCGGTGCGACGGTTTGGTTCCAGAACCCGCCGGCGAAGGTGAACGGCGGGCCCAGCTCAAGCGGCCCCGCGTCGGGCTGGCCGATGGTTCCGGCGACGGTGTATGGGCCGCCGGTGCTGGGCTGGGTCAGGCCGCCGCCGTCGATGGATGACCAGGTGAGTGTGTAGGGGCCGCCGGATTGGGCGAGGGCGGCCCGGACCTCGGGTGCGAGAATTCGTGCGACAAGATCGACGATGGACCCGTTGGCCTGGCTGGCGAGATCGGAGAGTGAGCCGGGGGAAGAGAGGATGTAGGCGATGAGATGGCGCGATTGAAGATCGAGGGCTTGGACGGCCGCGAGGTGGGTGTAGGGTGTGATGGATGGTTTGTGTGAGGCTTCCATGACCCTAAATGTACCGTATTGTTTGGGTGGTGTCAAGGTGCTTGGAAGAAATTTGTTTGGGGATTGATAAGTCTTGGTGGAGCAAGGGTCTGGAACAAGTAGACGAGACCGGTATCGGAGGTGGGCGAACGTGGGGGGGTCAGCGAGGGGCCAAGGAAAGATGGAGGCTGAGCGCGTCAGCCGCCCGTGGGCCATTCGCGCCGCGAAGGAAAAGCCGTTTGGTTGATGCCGTGCCGCGGAAGAGGTGGTTGGCACGCACACGGTTCGGAAGCGGATTCGCGATGGAATCGAGCGGTGTCCCGGCGGCAAGCCAAGGATGCTCGCGTGCAGTCGGCCGGTGTGTCCACGATTCGTGGGGAAGGTCATTGGGGAGGGTCGGGACGTGCCACCCGCCGCACCAAGAACCACGATGAAGAGGTTGCCCGCCTGCAACTCGAAGGACTCGGTGTCAAGCTCACCAAGCGCAGTGATGACCAGGCCGATGACATCGGTGTGCCGGTCGACGGGCCATACAAGAGCGACCAGTACCGCTCTATTGAGCGAACACCATTGAGCGAACACCGAGTTTTGTGACGACTGGTACGGAAATTGCGGGCAGGTCACTTCAGCCGAAACGGGTATTGACTTGGCACAACCCGTATGTTAGCGTGGGCCTGCCTACCCGGTGGCATCACCGGCCAAAAGGAGCCGATGATGACGACGCGGTTGTTTGGAGTTCTTCTGTATGCAGTCATGTTCAGCGGGTTGCTGGGTGGAATGGCTTTCGCCCAGCCCCTTTGTTCACCCGTCGGGGTGCCCGAACGCCTGATCAGCGTCGACTACAACGACGAAGAGGTCAGCTATGGAACATCGGTAGCGATCTCGGGAAACACGCTCGTGATCGGAACGCCCAACCTTGACGCGCAAGGGTCGGCCACGTTTGGGGGCGCATACGTCTACACACGTACGAGCGCGACGGCGCCTTGGTCACTTCAGGCGACGCTTGTTCCGTCAAGGGTCTTCTCAAGCGAGTCGCGATGGGGAGTTTCGGTTGCGATCGACGGGAACACCATCGCGATTGCCGGTGAGGCCCGGTTCATGGACGCCGCGACCATCGTCGCCGTGTTCACCCGCGCGGGATCGACATGGACCCAGCAGGTCAAACTTATCGCCGGCGTCGGTTTGGCCGGTGATCGACTTGGAAGTTCGGTCGCGGTCCAGCCCGGACGAATCGTTGCCGGGGCGCCGTTGCACGGACTGTTCGATGAGGGGGGAGCCTTTCTCTTCGTGCGCGACAACGCCGTCTGGCGGCAGCGCCCGCCGATCTACGGAATCAACGGGGTGCTGATCGGCGACCACTTCGGCTCTGCCGTAGCGATGAACTCCAGTTCGCTGCTCGTCGGGTCGCCGTTTGAAAACAACGAAAATGGAGTCGATGCCGGGGCGGCATACTTGTACGACTTTTTTATATGTCTTGCCGACTACAACTGCTCGGGGTCGCTGAGTGTTCAAGATCTACTCGACTTCCTCACGGGCTACTTTGCGCAAAGTTCGGCCGCGGATACGAACGGATCGGGAACGTGGACGGTGCAGGATATCTTCGACTTCCTCGCCGGGTACTTCGCAGGCTGCTCGTGATGCCTTGTGCCGGTCGATCCTTCTGCATCCGAGCTTGGCGAATCAGAGTTGGTCCGCGCGGCCAAGGCAGGTGAGCCGCTCGCGCTGGAGCGGCTCCTGATCAGGGAGCAGTCGGCGCTGTCGCGGCGGATCGGGCTTCGCCTGCCGCGAACGCTCGCGCAGTCTGTGGGGGTGGAGGACATTCTGCAGGAGACTTACACACGAGTATTCCGTGAAATCGGCGGGTTTGAGCCGATGGGCCCGGGTACCTTCCGGCGTTGGGTGACGACGATCGCGGACAACGTGCTGCATAACGCGGTGGACAAACACCGAGCCGCGAAGCGTGGGGGCGGGAGGGCGGCGCTGAACAAGTCGGGGCGCACTGGGCAGAGCTCGGTCGGACCGCTGATCGACATGCTGGCCAAATACGAGCGAACTCCGAGCATGTCGGCGAGTGGACGCGAGACGGCCGCCGCCGTGGAGGCCGCGCTCGGTCAGCTTCGTGAGGAGTATCGCGAGGCGCTGCGGTTGCGATATCTGGAGGGACTTCCGGTTGCGGAGGTGGCGGCGCGGATGGGACGGACGGAGAGCGCGGTGCATAAGGTCTGCGCGCGGGCGTTGCAACGGTTGAGGGAAACGATCGGGGAGGCCTCACAGTTTCAGAGCCGGGGATAAGCGCGGGGTGTGAGGTTTCAGGTCTTATCTTGTTCATGTCTGACTGAGGAAGGCTTCTCCCATGTCCAGCCGCAACACCGACAACTCTGCGCGGCGGGGGGCCGCGATTCGGCGCGTGGTTGAGGAGGCAATGGGCCGCCGCGCGGCAGGCGTGAAGGTTGATGACCGGGAGATCATCGAAGCGAATCCGGGGTTGATGCCGGACCTGGGGGAGGAGTTACGTCTCTTGGCCGTGCTCGAGCGCGTTCGCGGACCATCGTCTGGCGGAGCGAAGGGGTTGGAGAACTTATACCAATCACGTCTGACTCTCGCGCGTGATCCACGGGGCGGCGCACAAGGTTTTGAAGCGGTCGGCGTCGATGGTGTTCCACGCATCGATCGCGGCCTTGTCAAGCTCCGCCTGATCCGCAAACACGCGGTTGCTCAACTGCTGCCGCTTCAACCAGAGCCAGATCAACTCGGTCGGGTTGAGTTCTGGTGAGTAGGGCGGCAGGATCAGCAGCTTGATGTTCTCCGGTACACGCAGCCGGTTGCTCTTGTGCCACCCGGCTCCATCCAGCACCAGCACGGCCACCCGATCATCACCGATCTGCTTGCCCATCCAGTACAGGAACCAACTCATCATTTCTGTGTCCACCGTCGAGGCGATCGCCGGGCGTCCGCTCATGCACCTCCATCGTCCACCTCCTTGCTTGTGCCCACGATAGTCTGCCACAACTTTCACCTTGGCGCAACGAACATGCGCCGTACAGGCGCGCGAGACTTTGGTGGGATCCGTATGAAGGGGTTCGGGCATCTGACGCAAAGTGGGGCGAAGAGACTCAAACTCTCGATGTCCGCAGAATGATCTTAATCGCTCCCTTCGCGATTTAACCGACTGGCGAGCAACCAGACCGCACGCTTGGCCCAAATGCACGCACCTGTGTGCGCGGCCGGTCACCCGCCGCGTCCGCCGTGGTCAGTTGCACCCGGCAAAGTACGCCGCGAGGTGGTCGAAGATGTCTTGCACGCTGATCACACCGGGGCCGTTGAAGTCGGCGGTGAGGGAGTTGGCGAACCAGGCCGCGAGGAAGTCGAAGATGTCTTGCACGGCGAGGTCGCCGGAGCAGTTGAAGTCAGCGGCGCAGATGGCGAGCGTGGCGTCGGGACGTTGTGCGACCAGTTGGGCAAGTCGCACTCGATCAATCTTCTCGAAACGTTTGCCACCCATGGGCCTTGGCGAGATCTCGTTCAACTCGCGCCGCCGCTGCGCGACGCGACGGAGCCAGGATGGGCTGACGTCAAAGGCCTGTGCGATCTGCCGCGTCTTCATGCCTCGGTCGTATGCGTGGAGAACTTTATCACGAAGATCCTGCGAGTATGCCGCGCCCATCCATGGCT
>Ga0163146_10001297_pt1 | contig 35975 bp, 65 predicted proteins | sample OliLakLV19MP7G1_FD_148648 | JGI IMG/M metagenome (GOLD analysis project Ga0163146, IMG submission 148648) | Freshwater microbial mat bacterial communities from Lake Vanda, McMurdo Dry Valleys, Antarctica - Oligotrophic Lake LV.19.MP7.G1 | ecosystem: Environmental > Aquatic > Freshwater > Lake >...
GGGGTTATCGGATGGTCGCGACGTTCCTTCGGTTGGTGCCTGCAGCGGAGCGACCTGGGCGGCGTAGGCGAGGGTGCGGGGTGGGGTGAGATTCTGCCGGACATGGGAGTACTGTTCGTTGCGGAAATGATCGAGGTGATGGAAACATGAGCGACCCTGTACGAGTTCATCAGTATCGGAACGGCAGCGACACGCACGCGTCCTTCAGTATCCGAGCGGTCGAGACCGAACCATCCGACGCTGCGCCGAACTGCGATTCCGCAGATAAAGCGGAGGTCCAGGGGGGCGCTCGGAAGCAAGCTTGACCCTGGACCCCAACCCTCTCCCCCCTTTATAGCCGATCCTCGGGGGCAATGCTGACTGACGCGGGTGGGTTCGCCGGATCGGCGCCGCCGTGGACGATGTAGGTCTGCTTGATCTCGTCGCCGTAGGTGTGGCGGAGCCGCTTGCGGGTGAGGTCGACTGCGATGTCGATGGCGTCTCTGCTGAGGAACCGTGCGGTGCTCATGCTGGGTGGTCTTTGTTGATGCGGGCGAGGGTCGCGTGGTAGGTGGCGTCTGCCGCGTTGATGGCGGCGCCGTAGGCGTCGATGCCGGCGTTGCGGGCTGCGGCGAAGGCGTCGTTGATGGTGGCGGCGTGGACACGCAGCGCTTCTGCGATCTGGTCGTCCCGTTCGGTCACTGTCGGGTTCCTTCCAACATGGTCCGCCCCGCCGTGGGGAGCGGATGGTATTTAGCAATCAGGGTGTCCGTAACTTTTCGCCCATCCGCGTGGCGGCGAACAAGCTCGGTGTGCGGGTAGATCGGCTGACCTTCGGCGTTCAATCCGAGACGTTGTGAGAGCCGCCAACACCAGTCGCAGAGCGACCGTGCGTAAACAACGTTGCTCGAGCCGATGAGGGCACAAAGTTTGCAGTAGTCGAGGTCGAGGGTTTTCGCTGCGGTGGGTTTCGTGGTGGTGGCAGCGTCTACGAGTTTGCGGAGACGGCCGATCGCGTCGATAGCGGTCAGTGTTTGTTTGACGAGTTCGCGATGGTCGAGTGCCGCCCGGTCGAGGGTGGCGCTGCGACCGGCGTCGAGGGCTGCGACGACACTTTCTGCTAGCGGGTCGTGAGATCCGCCTCCGCCGGCACCGACCATTTGGGAGCGGCCAGACATCCCTTTTTTTGCCCAGTCGGAGAGGTTGGCGTTTGCTCTGGTGAACGGTGAGCGGATGCTTCTGTCTGCGGTGTTGAGGCCGATGATGTGGGCGAGGTCGCTGGCGGCGATGTTGAGGGCATGTTCGTAGTCGCGTGCGGTCGCCATCATGTCTCCTCTGTGTGTGTGAGAGTGTTGGGGTGCCGGTTCATGTGGTGCCCGCCCTGATTTCGGTGAGGACCCGGTCGTACTGGTCGCGGTTGACGTCGATGGCACGGGAGATCGTGGAGTGGTGGCCTCCGAGCAGGGTCGAGAGTTCTCGTGCTGAGAGTTCGCGTCGGGCGGCGCGTGTCTCGTCGAGGATGCGGGCGAACGTGATGCCGCGCTGATCGGTGACGACGGTCCAGGGCCATTCGCCTCCGCGTTGGAGTGCTGCGGGCCAGGCCCGTTCGTCTCGTGCGCCCCGCCATGGTCTTAGCTGGCCGTCGTCTGCGAGATGTAACCCGAATTCGGGCCATCGGGACCAGAGCGACGCACCGTAGGGCCGTTCGGCTCGGCGGGCGCCGGGGGTCGCCGCGTACGGCTGGTGGGCTTCGAGGAGGAGAGCGAAGCCGTGGGTGACGCGCAAGCCGTCGATGATCGATGTGACTTGCCGGGCGTGTTCCTCGGTGGTGGGGTCACCACCCGCGAGTTTGTATGACGGTCCGGTGATGAGCAGGTCGGGGCGGATCGTTTCGACGAGTTCGATGAGACGAATTTCGTCTGCGGGGTCGCGAAGGTCGAGACCTTCGGACCAGATGACGGGGGTAAAAAACCCGCGTGTGAGTCGGTCGCCGGCGGAGAGTCGCATGGGGTGGAGTGCCCGGCGGACGAGACGGCGCGGGTTTTCGAGGTCGAGGTGTAGGACGCGTGCGGGGGTGATCGGGTCGAGGGTGAAGGGGTGGATGCCCGACGCGATTTGGATGCCGATTTGGCGGAGGAGTGTGCTTTTTCCTTTGCCTTCTTGGCCGGTGAGGATGAGCCGGTCGCCTTTCTCGAGGAGGCCGGGGACGAGCCAGTCGTAGTCGGGTTCGGGTTCGTTCAGAAAGTCGTCGAGGTCTGGGTATCCGGCGGCGGCGTGTTGTTCGGCGCGCCAAGCCCCGACTTCTTCGCGGATGGTGAGGGTGGCGGTGCGATCACCGGCAGTTGTGGGGTGTCCGAGCCGGGTGAGGTCGCTGATATGGGCGGCGGCGGCTTGTTCGTCGAGTTCGGCTGCATCTTGTGTACGTCCAGCCTCGATTTCTTCGGCGGTGGGCCAGTAGCTGTCGTCGTCGTGGATGGCGTCGAGCCATGCGGGTTCTTCTGGTTGGTCGGTCATGCGGCGTCAGGGGTTTTCGGCGTGTGGTACTCGATCATGCACACGTCAGTGCACTACCAGCATCGGCATTACGAGGTGGGTCATGCCCGGTTGGCGGACCATCATCGGGGCCGACACCCCCCCGCATTCGAGGTGGATTGTTTCGGTCGTACACGCGCGGATCAGGTCTCGGAGGTAGTAGGCGTTGAAATAGGTTGTCTGGGTGGGGCCGACCGTTTCGAGGGTGATGCCGCGGTGGTCCCACGGGTCTGGGTGCTCCATCCTGTCGTGGAGGTCGCTGGTCGACAGTTCTCCCGTCGCGGTGATCCGAGCTGTGACGGTCTGGCCGCGCTTCTGTGCGGGCAACGCGTCGAAGAACGTGGTGAGGGTGTCCCTGTCTGCGACGTACGAGTATTCCCACCGGGCGTCGCGCAGCAGCTTCTCCCACCTGGGGTATTGCCATTCGGGGGGGCAGCGGGTGAGGTAATTTTCGCTGAGTGTCCATGCCCCTGTCCGGGGGAGCGACTTCTCGAGTTGTGTTGCGCCGAGAAGTACGTGCGGGATCGGGTCTCCGTCGAAGTATGCGATGGCGAGCCTGTAGCTGTCTGTGGTGACGGCGGTGTGTCCGCCGATACTCGCGGCGCTGAGGACCGGACGGGTCGGAGCGTTGCTGGCGGCGTAGAGGCAGCGGCGGAGTAGGGCGACCGCCGGCGCGTCGAAGATGTGCGGGGCACGTTCGTTCATGCGGGGTACTCCTTGTCGATGCGGTCGAGGGTCGCGACGTAGGTGGCCCATACGGCGTCGCGAGCGGCGTCGTAGGAGACGTTGACTGCGGTGTGGAGGTCGGCGCCCGCGGCGGTGTAGACCCGCCGTGCTTCTGCGATCTGTTCGTCACGTTCGGTGCTCATTCGGGGTTCTCCTTGTCGATGCGGTCGATGGTCATGACTCACCATCTTTCGGGTTGGGAACCGCAGCCAGGACGGCACGGCGAGCAATGCCGCGGCGGTCCGAATTTGAGCCTGCGGTCGGACTAGCAATCAACCTCAGCGCGTCGAGGGCTTCGTCTGCTCGGCGGGCCTGTACCACGATCCCGTCCACCGCCCGATAGTGCGCCGCACGGAGAGCCGTGTCGTGGTCAACCAGCGGCGTCCACGCGTCGGGTGTCAAGTCACTCATCGCTCGACCTCTCCGAACACGCGTGCCGCAGCGACCAGCAACGTCGTGTCGTACATGGTCAGCATGTTCACCACATACTCAGCGGCCTTACGGGGATCTTCGACGGTCCGACCCGAGTCCGCCGCCGAAGTCACCGACCGTTGTACCGCCTCGGTCAAGGCTTGGCGTACCTCTTGTCGCCTACTGAGAGCCATGAGCGCGAGTTCTTTATCCGTCAACGGTTTGTCACGGGTGGCAATCTGCTGGTCACGTTCGGGGCTCATGCGGGGTTGTCCTTTCCGGGGCGTCCGGGTGTGCGGATCGCGACACCCGTCTCGATAAGACGATGCCGTACGGTCTGAGGGGAACACCCGTAGTTCGCACCTAGATCCTCGATCGACCAGCCGATCTCGTAACGCAACACCAGTTCGCGCACAGGTAAGGCAACGCGCTTGGGGCGGATCGCGACCCCGTGGGTGCGGAGATGGCGGGTGATCGTTGTCGTCGCGACGTGGTGGCGGGCGGCGAGGACCGCGATGGTGTCCCCGGCGAGGTAGCGGGCGACGATTTCGTCGTCGGGGAGGCGTTTGGTTCGGTCGCCTCGACGTCGGAGTGTGATGCCTGCGTCGACGAGACGGCGGCGGATCGTGCTAGGTCTGACCCCGAGGCGGACGCCGATCGAGGTGGAACCTTCGCCGGCTTGGTATGCGGCGATGATCTCACCGTCGGGGAGTACCTTCTTGCGCGGTTCGCGCGGGGGTCGTTGCTTCGCGACCTTCCGGGGGCGTAGGGGCCGCGCCGGTCGCGGTTCGCGACGGGCGCGTTCCGGCTTGGCGTGGAGCGTCACTGTTTGGGTGGCACGTCGGGCGAGCGGGGCGGGGCGGGCAAGTAGTTCTGTTTCGCGGTCTTGTCGGGTGGCACGTTCGGGGTGATCGCACCAGCATGTGCATGACGGCCGGGCGCAGTCTGTGTGGTCGTAGCTCGAGCATGCGAGTGACACGCTCATCGGGGCTGGGCACTGTCGGTGCGGTCGACGTCGAGCGCCGCGACGTAGGTGTCCCATGCGGCGGTGCTTGCGGCGCGGAGTGCGGTGCGGAGCGCCTCGTGGGAGACCATGACGTCCCTGTCTGTTGTCCCATGTCGCGCTGAGCCTGTGTCCAGCCATGCGGCCATCTTCGCCTCGCTGAGAATCTCGCTCATGCTGGGTACTCCTTGTTGATGCGGTCGAGGGCCTTCTTGTAGGTGGCATAGGCGTCAGCGTCGGCGTCGTATGCGGCGGCGACGCCAGCGGCGTAGACTCGCTTTGCTTCTGCCATCTGCTTGTCACGTTCTATGCCAGAATTTGGAACAAATTCCTTGTCAGAATTTGGAACAAATTCCTTGTTCCTGTGGGGGTACTCCTTGTCGATGCGGGCGAGGGCTGCGTCGTAGGTGGCGTCGGCGGTGGCGCGTGTCGTCTGCTTGTCACCTTCTATGCCAGAATTTGGAACAAATTCCTTGCTCATGCGGGGTACTCCATGTTGAGGGTGGCGAGGGTCGCGCCGATCCATTTGGCGACCGGTACGGTCACTGCGTTGCCGAGCATCCGGTACCGTGCCGAGTCGGAAAGCTGGTCACCCTGGGCGTCACAGCGGGTGTGATCGTCGGGGAATCCCTGGAGCCGTTCGCATTCGAGTGGGGTGAGTCGCCGGACTCCACTCGAAGTCTGTACGACGATCAGATGTCCGGCCTGCGCGTGGTTGTCGTCCACGCCGCCCTTACCTAGATGTGCTGTGAGCGTGCCAACTGTCGTAACGCCTGCTCGAGTTGCACTGGTAGACGCCGGCCCCGTCGTTGCGCCCGGTTGAGGATGCCGTTGGCAGCTCGCGGCGACAGAAAATAGCGGGTCTGCGGGTTCGGCTCGAGGATCGAACCAAGCTGCGATGAACATGCGCCGCCGACGTTGGGGCACCCCGAAATGTTGCGAGTCCAACATTGCCCACTCGATTCCCACCGCCCCGACGCCGGCCAACGCGTCGAGGCACCGGCCCATAGCAGCGCCTCGGTCGGCGGTGAGGAGCCCAGGGACGTTTTCAGCGACAACCCAAGTTGGGTGACGTCCTCCGCTGGCATCGCGCATCTCCCCGATAATTCTGGTGGCTTCGAAAAACAGGTTGGATCGGGTGCCGTCGAGCCCGGCGCGTTCCCCTGCGACGGAGAGGTCTTGGCAGGGGAACCCGAAGGTTACGACGTCGACAGGTTCGAGGTTGTGTGCGTCGCGTACGTCTGTGTGGCGGGGGACGTCGGGCCAATGGTGGGCGAGTACCCGCCGGCAGTTGTTGTCGGATTCGACTTGCCATGCGCATTCCCACCCGGACTGTTCGAAGCCGAGGTCGAATCCTCCGATGCCGGCGAACAGCGACCCGATCTTCATGCGGGGTGGTCCCTGTCGATGCGGTCGAGGGTCGCGCGGTAGGTCGCGGCGGCGGCGTTGCGGGCGGCGGTGAAGGCGGCTCCGCGGACGGCATCGCTCCTGGCGTCGCCGGCGGTGTAGGCGTCGCAGGCGAAGCTGTAGGCGACATCGTGTACCCGCCGTGCTTCTTCGATCTGCTCGGCCCGTTCGGTGCTCATGCGGGGTACTCCTGGTTGATGCGGTCGAGGGTCGCGACGTAGGCGGCGTCGGCCGCTGCGAGTGCGGCGTTGTAGGTGGCGCCGCGTCGGGCTTCGACTGCGTCGTAGGTGGCGTCGGCTGCTGCTTCGTCCGCGATGTAGGTGGCGACGTATCGGGCTTCGTCCGCGACGTAGGTGGCGCCGGCCGCGTCGTATGCGGCGAGGCGCACCCGCCGGGCCGCGGCGATCTGCTCGTCCCGGCCGGCGGTCATGCGGGGGTACTCCCGGTCGATGCGGGCAAGGGCTGCGTCGTAGGTGGCGTCGGCGTCGGCGGCGGCGTAGATGGCGGCGTCCCATGCGGCGTCGCACACCCGTCGCGCCTCTGCGACATGTTCTGCGCGTTCGCTCATGCTGGGTACTCCTTGTCGATGGGTTCGACGATTGCGAGGTAGGCGGCGTCGGCTGCGGTGAGGGCGGCGTAGGCGGCGTCGGCGTCGGCGTCGCTGTGGGCGGCGTTGGCAACTGCGAGGGCTTCGTAGGCGGCGTCGATGGCGGCGTGGTGGACCCGCCCTGCTTCTTCGATCTGCTGGGCACGGTCCGTCATGCTGGGTACTCCCGGTAGATGCGGGCAAGGGTCGCGACGTAGGTCGCGTCGGCAATGCTGAGGACGGCGTGGGCTGCGCTGCGGGCGTCGATGTTGGCGGTTCTGGCGGCGGCGTGCATGGCGTCGCAGGTGGCGTCGGCTGCGTCGTAAGCGGCGTAGGCGACGTCGACGGCGGCGGCGTGGACTCGCTTTGCTTCTGCAATCTGCTTCTCACGTTTGCTCATGTGGAGCTCACAGTGACGCGCGAAATGTAGACGTGGCGGATGCGTGTCCCATCCCATATCCCTGCGGTGTGGGGGATGCCGTCGCACAGGTCTACGGATTGGAGCGTCCCAGTGAAGGATGGGTCTTGCTCGTTGGGGAGTGTGGGTCGGGGGGCACGTGCGACGCGGACGGGGGTGCCTCTGGGCACGATCGTGTGGCCAAGGTCGAGGAGCACAGCGGCAGGGACAGTCATGCGACGGCCCGATGCACGAAACGAAGTTTGGGGAAGGACGGAGCCAGCGAGAACCCACGTGCCAGCATTTCGGGGACGCTCAGATTGTGTGGCCCGCGTTTACGTCCACGCTGCTCCCCGTTCGGCCCGATCCACACATCTCCAGCGGGGGTGGAGCGATCGAACGTCCACCCGTCAGCGCGGTAGATCGCACCAGTGTGTCCGAGTCGCGTATCGGCATAACTCACCAGGACGGGCCACCGTGCCCGGTCTATCTGCCGGCGCGAATGGGCGAGCAAAAACGAAGCGGCGTTCTTCGGTGCGTTGGGATCGACACACAGCCGAGAACAGGCGAGGACTCCACCCCACGAATCGCCAGCGACAGACTTGCTCGCTCCGGGTGACATGAGTCCCCACACGGAGGTCCCCCACCGCATGAGCGGGTTATCTCGACGTTCTAGGCCGAACCTATAGACGGAGGTGTTGCTCGCCGAACGCGAGTAGTGCCATGCGACTGTCAACGCGACGGCTTCTGCGTGGGGGATCGGCACTACCCACCACTCCGACGATTGGAGCCGTGGGGTCGGATTTGCACCGCCATCTCCCGCGAGGTTTCGCGGGCGAGCTACTTGCTCCACCACGGCAGAAAGTTGGGCGGGGACAGTCATGCGACGTCGTCCTCGTCAGGGTCGACCGTGAACCCGCCCCACTCGATATCAGGCCACCCGTCATCATCCCCATACCGCGCCCAATGAGCCTCGCGGGCAGCCCGCGTACGATCCACAAGACGAGGGCCGACAACAACACCGGAGTACGGGTCGACCGGCACGAGCGCGTCGGGGACACGCAACGGCCCGGACTGCGCGCCCATCGCGGCCCGCAAACAATCGCCGACCGTCGGGGGACGCCGAAAAAACCGGCGAAAACGACGGCCCATCACTCACCCACCCCACGGTGCGAGATTCGTCCCGCCGCTGGAAAGACGTCGCGCACATTCGTCTTGCTCCGCGGGGATTGTCCACGTGAGGTCAGAACATCCGCCGCCGTTCCAGTGGAACCCGGCGATCTGGTAGAGGCCGTAGCAGCCAGTCCCCGAGCAGAACCCTGGCGGCGAGACGGCGTCATAGTTGCATCCGGATTCGCGTGCGATGATGTACCCGGGGATGACGTGCCCCTCACACTCCGTACGGCTAGTTCCTGGGCGAGCCACTGCGACGATTGGAGTGCGGAGAGTTGCTGCCAGGCGCTCCGCTTCCTGAGCTCGAGCATGTGTGTCCTCTGCGTCTCGGATGCCTGCGTACCAGGCGGCTTGCTGGTCGATGATCGGTTGGGGGTGGTCACCTCCCACTGCTGAGAGGGGGAGGGGTGCGGTTTGGGCGGCGACAGGCCGCCCCGGCCGGTCGGGTTTCACATGTTCGGGGTCGGTGAGGATTTGTTGTCCGGCGATGGCGCCGATCACGGTGATGTAGATCGCGCAGATCACGGCGATGGTCGCGGCGGCGATTGCGAGGATCGTGCCGATCGCGGTGAGGATCGGGTGGCGGGTCATCGGGTGCAGTCCAGGCGCACGGATGCGACGATGGCGGTCGTTCCTCCGTGCCAGCCGCATGCACATCGGGCGAGCGGCCATGCTTCGTAGTCGTTGGTGATGAGGAGGATCGCGTGGCAGTTGGGGCAGTGGCCGACGATGACCCGATGCGCGTCGACGGTGTGAGCGGTCACAGTTCTGTCCCGGCGTCGATGAGCTGGTCGAGGAGCGCGAAGGCTGAGGTTTGGAGCCTGTGTGCGACCGGTTGGAGCGCAGCCGCCGACGCCGAGCACGCCGCCGAGCGCGCAGCCGAGTACGCAGCCGAGAGCGCAGCCGAGCGCGCAGCCGAGCGCGCAGCCGAGTCCGCAGCCGAGTCCGCAGCCGAGTCCGCAGCCGAGCACGCCGCCGAGCGCGCAGCCGAGCACGCCGCCGAGCGCGCAGCCGAGAGCGCAGCCGAGCGCGCAGCCGAGCGCGCAGCCGAGTCCGCAGCCGAGTCCGCAGCCGAGCGCGCAGCCGAGACCGCCGCCGAGACGATCGGGGTTACCCTCTCGCTGATCTCACCCGCAGACATGCGGGACGTGTCACCCAACCCTTCGAGCGCAGCCGCATCCTCGACCATGCCGGCCAGTCGCAACCATGCGGGCGTGAACGTTCGGATCAGCCAGTCGGAGCAGAGGCGCCCCCGACGAGTTTCAACCGCGACGCTAGAACGTGTCCCGACGAGACGCGAGATATACGGGACCAACCGTTGCCGGTCTGCGTCGTTGAGAGAATCATTCCATGCGGTCGTGAACTCTGTGATGACCGGGCAGGCACACTCTGGATGGTCCGACCACGGTTCGCCCGCCACATAGGCGACGGCCTCCATGACGCACATCGCATCGTGATCCTGGTGGGAACCGCTAGCGAGATGGTCAATCTCGGCGAGTCGCACATAGTTGACGGTCATGGGGTGGTCCTTCCGATAGCAGCCTCGATCTCGTCGAGGACCTGATCAATGTCGTCAAGCGGCACCCGTCCGTGCGCGGCGAGCACCACACGCAACCGATTACGCAACGCACCCCGCGCGTCGAACCACGCACCCCGCGCGTCGAACCACGCACTCCAACCGGTACCGTGCCCACCGGCCCGCACACAACCCCCATCCCACGGGGATGGCTCAGTCCCGCAACCACCGCAATCGGGACACGCCAGGCCACTCATCCGACCGGGTCTCCCAAGTCGACAAGTTCACGCCAGGGTCCACCCCGCATCGTGTGGTCATGTCTGTTGCGACGTTCGGCACGACGCAGACGTGCGCCAACCCATAGGAGACGAGCGGCAGGAGCCCACAGGTGTGCTACTCGAGGGTCGATCATCGGGGGCCATCTCCGAGCCACCCGGCGATCGTGCCGAGCGTCGCACACGCCGCGAAGATGAGGCCGACACGAACGGCGACGGGACGCCAGTAGCTCACGCCAACGTCTCCCGTTCCACCAGGAGCCGGACGAGCTGCTCTAGTTCCATGACGACATACGCACGGCGGACGGGTTGCCCTCGCCGTTTCGCTATCACGACGCCGTACTGGGCGCGGGCGTTAGCCTGTTCGCGCCGTAGTTCGTCGACCCACCCAGCCCAGTCGTGAGTTTTCTGGTTTTTCAGCTCGAAACACCAGGCGGGGAGACCATCGAGGTCTCCGACGTCATCGGGACGGCCGGCACCGTAGGCACGCTCAACGTTGGGGAGCCCGTGCCCGCGCATGTATTCGGCGACGTCACGTTCGAACTGGGAGCCTTTGCGGGCGGCGGCACTCGTCATCGCTGCACCTCAACCCACCGGCCAGCCTGACAGTCACCGACATGCCCGGCGGCAAGTGTGCACGTCTGGGAGTACCGATACCCGTGGTCATCTGCTTGGCGTAGCACTTGCCCGCATGCGACGGGGAACAGAGTCACGGCGTCTCAACCCATTCGCGTACGGCCGCAGAGATACGCCCGTCAGTCCATTCTGCGAACGCGGCGGGTGCTTCGACTCCGAGTTGTTCGGCGGTCGCACGTGCGTATCGCAACGCGCCAACCTGTGTCTTCCCGTGTTCCTTGATAAACGTCTTCCACCTGTCTGGCTGCCAGTACGCCTCGTCGTCGGATGTCGCCCCTGCCGTCGGGGTGTCGACCTCGTCGAGGCGCATCGCACCGTCGATGCCGTACACCAGCCGCAACGTCCCGGCGGCGAGCCGGTGGAGCACGACATGGACGCGGGCGAAGTCCTCGTCGTTGAGGTTCTTCCCCGAATGGGCGCGTCCCTCCGTCACCAAGCCGATGAACGCGTGGCGGTGCTCGTCGGTTGTGATCCCAACGTCTCGGGCTCGCATCGCAACATGCTTCGCCCGTGCAATCGCGGCGGGTGAAGCACCCGGAGGGGAGACCGCGTCGGAGTCTGCGCCGTTCGGCACGACACCATCGACGTCCACGATTGCGCCAGCATCGTGCTCCCCTCCGGGTACACCAGGCGGAGTGCCAGTGGGCGGACCACCCGGCACTGGCACTCCACCAGCCGACGGAGCAGCCGTGCTGCCATCAGCGATTTGCGCGGCCGAACGTGGCCGCCGTCCCGTCGCAGGGATTGGCTGTGCCGACCCCTTACGTTGGGCACGTACTTCCTGGCCGACCCCCGCCACCTGCTCGGCGACTGTCCCCACCGGGCCGGCGGGCAACTCGCCCACCGGAGTCAACCCGCGCGCCACGACGACGGCTTCATCAGGTGAGACTGGCGCCGCCCCCAACGTTGGGCGACCAACCGCGCTGAGCGTGTCCAGCGCCTCATCGACCGTCATATCGATGTCGAGAACAGGCACCACGAAGTTATGCGTTTCGAGCGTCACTTGGTCGATCGACGTCCGCTGGTCGAGACGCAACCGGGCGCGCACCGGCCGGTTCGTTGCGGTCAACAGCTCGAGCATTTCCACTCCGCCGATCAGCTCCCCCGCAGCGATTTCTCCTCGCGTGTCGAGCCGCCACATGCCGATCCCTGGGACGCGCCGCAACATCACGGAGAGACGTGTGGTGCGCTTACAAACGTCCTTGCCTGTGGCAACACAAACACAGGGGCGATCTCCACGAAGTTCGGTTCGTCCGTCGCACCGGAGCAGGCAGACAACAGGGTTCGGTTTATGGCCCTTCGGGTGGCGTTGCCCCCAATGCTCGAAGTACTGCGAAAGCACCTGGCCGGGGACAACAGCAATGTCGAGCGCGTCGACCTCTGTGGTCAACTGGTACTGGTCTTCCCATGCGGTCACCTTGCCGCCGTACACCGTGGCGGCAGCTTCGAGGCGGGTCCGGTCACTGGAGGTGAGCCGCCACGTTGAGAGCGTCGCCGGATACTGCTTGCCCGACTGTGCTGTGCGCTTCTCACCCATGCGGATGCGGCCGACTTCGACGAGGCGGCGTTGCTGATCAATGATCGGCATCAGGTCACTTCCCTCGGTGAGACCAGGGGCTCCCCGATGACTGTCTTAGACAGTTCGAATGCCCAACGGGCCGTCTCTAGGACGTAAAGAAATGCGCCGAAGATCTCTTCGTCACACTGGACTGGGTATGCGGTGCAATGCTCCGGTGTCACCTTGATGCCGATACCACCGGCGACCGTCGGTACGGGGACGCCTTGCTGCTGCTCATCGTGCGAGAGGAGGTAGTAGCGGCGCCGAAACTTTTCGAACCGTCGAGCGCGCCACACGGCTGCAACCTCGGCGTACCTGTATCCGGCGAGTTGCAATGCGATCTCCGGGTAGAGGCCGGTCGGCTTCCCTTTCCCATCGCGACTTTTCTTCGAGCTCTTGTAGTCGGCGATGAGCGGCGTCCCGTCGATGGTCATGAAACAGTCGCACGTCCCGGCGTACCCGTATGTGGCGTTGTAAACGGTGACTTCTGTCGCCAGGTATTCGGGTTGGTGTTCGTGTGCCCACGCGTCGAACTGGTCGAGACATGCTGCCGCGGCGTCGAGATCATTTTTGAACGTCTCGCGGGTGGGGGTCGGCTTGATTCCGGTGAGGGTGTACTCCTCGAGAAGCACGTGGATTTGTGTCCCAAATTCTGCGTCTGTAAGGGAGTCTTTGGGTTGGCGGAATCGTGCGTCGCGCAGCCATTTCCATGTTTCGTCGCGGCCGCGGCTGGTGAGCATTTGTTGGACGAATGGGATGTCGGAGAGTGTGGCGTCGGCGGTGAGGCCGGCAGCCCAGTGGAGGAGGGCGGGCTTGTCGAGGACGCCGATGAGTGTGGTGACGGACCACAGTTTGAGGTCGTCGGGTTCGGGTTTTGTGACGTCGAGGGGTTGGGGTCCGGCCCGGTCGAGTTGTGTGGTCATGCGGGGTACTCCAGGTTGATGCGGGCGAGGGTCGCCGCGTGGGTGGCGGCTGCCGCGTTGATGGCGGCGTTGGCCGCGTCGATGGCGGCGTTGCGGGCGGCGTCGCGGACGATGCTGGCGGCTTCGCGTGCGGTGATGCGGGCGATGTCGGCGGCGTCGTCGGCGGCGTTGATGGCAATGCTGGCGGTGGCTTCGGCGGCGTCCCATGCGGCGCTGCAAGCCCGGTCCGCTTCTGCGATCTGCTCGTCGCGGTCTGCGCTCATTCGGGGTACTCCAGGTCGATGCGGGCAAGGGTCGCGTTGTATGTCGCGTCGGCGGCTGCGAGGGTGGCGCTGTAGGCCTCGGTGTAGGCCGCATAGTCGGGATAGTCGGCGTAGGCGACGCGGTAGGCGACATCGCGTACCCGCCGCGCTTCTGCGAGATGCTCGGCCCGTTCGGCGCTCATGCGGGGTACTCCTTGTCGATGCGGTCGAGGGTCGCGCGGTAGGTCGCGGCGGCGGCGTTGCGGGCGGCGGTGAAGGCGGCTCCGCGGACAGCATCGCTCCTGGCGTCGCCGGCGGTGTAGGCGTCGACGGCGAAGCCGTAGGCGACATCGTGTACCCGCCGCGCTTCGGCTATCTGCTGGTCACGTTCGGTCATGTTGGGTACTCCAGGTCGATGCGGGCAAGGGTCGTCTGGTAGGCCGCCCATGCGGTGTCGTATGCGTCGTATGCGGCTTGGTAGGCGGCTTGATTGGTGGCGTTGATGGCAACGCAGGCGGCGACGACGGCGGCGTCGCAAGCGCTGGTGCGCACCCGCAGCGCCGCGGCGATCTGCTCGGCCCGTTCGGTGCTCATCGGGTGCGATCCCGCTGGTCCGCACGCCGAATCGACGTGGTCCCAACGGCCGCACAAACGAGAGCAACAGCGAGCAGTACCCAGCAGATCACTTCACCAACGCGCGCACCCGTGACATAGGCGCCGGTGACGACGGCGAGAGTGAGCGTGGAGATGGTGCCGACGATGTCCCATGCCCGTCTCATGCTGCGGCCTCCGGGTCGAGGAGTTCCTCGACGTCTGACCGGCGGAACCGCCGATGCCCGGACGGGAGTCGAAACGATCGGAGTGCGCCGCTATCGGCGTAGGTGACGATCGTGGACCGGCTCACTCCGAGGATTTGGGCTGCCTGGTGGGTGGTGAGGGGACGTTCGTCGTGGGCCATGACCGGCGATATTAGGGACTCTGCGCGGGTCTGTCAAGCACCATGATATCTGGAGCTTCTGACGGTTTCTGTTGACATCCCCGCTAGATGGGTATACTGTTGACTCATCGACCACCCGACCACACAGGAGCAACCACCATGATCGAGTACCGGACCGAGACCATGAGCGCCGCAGAGTACGCAGCCCCGATGAGCGAACGTGCCGACAAGATTTCAGTAGCGGAACGGGTGTACTCCGCCGCCATTGACGCCTGCGACGCAGCCCGGGCCGCCCGCCGAGTCGTCGAAGCCGGCAGCAACGCGACCTACGACGACCTGCACGCCGCCAAAGCCGCCCACCGGGCAGCCATCTCCGCCCGCAACGCCGGATGGGATACCTACGTCGCGGCCCTCGACCGCATCGACAAGGAGTACCCAGAATGACAGAACGTGAGAAGCAGACAGCCGCTGCCATCCCGGCGTGAGCACGCGGCGATCCTGTCGGCCCCTGGGCTGGCATGGTCGCCGGGCTGCTCGAGCCCACCGACACAACAAGAAGGGGCACTAATGGACAACCCGACCGCACACGATCTCGCCGCCGCAGACAAGGTCTGGAGAGACACCGTCGACCGCGGCATCAGCGCTGCCAACAACGCGCATAGCGTCGCGTACCGCATCGCCCACGCCGAACGCGACCGGATGAGCTCAGACCTGTGGGATCGGCTGACGGATGCCATCGACGCTGCAGAATCGACTGCCATCGACGCGGCGTACGAAGCAGCCGACGCGGCGGAGCGAGCGGCAACGGCCCTCGCTGCCGGCTTCGACGACGCTGCGGATGGCTGCCCGGAATGCGGTCCCGGTGCTGGCTGCGGGAACACTGCCACATGATGTGCGCCGACTGTCAGTCAGCACTCCGTCCGACGGGGAAGCGAGGACGGCCCCCCCTCCGGTGTGTCCCGTGTGCGCAGCAACATCGGCGCGACTACCTGCGCGACGCGAAACGTCGCGAACGAGCGAAGCCGTGAACCACATGAGCCCGTGCATCGACATCCCATGGAAGGTCTGACATGAAAAAGCGGAAAGCAGCGGGTCCCTACGCCACCGAGTACAGGTGTGGAGCATGCAGATCGTGGGTCGGATATCTGCTCGCACCATCCCGCCATCCCGGCTACGGGTTCGGCGCACTCCAAACCGCCGAACTGCTCAGGCTGGACAGATCCGGGCCGCGAACGATCGAAGTCCACGACGACACGGTCCGGCCGCTCCCCGACATCGAGTTCTCTGCCGATGGGGAAGCCATCATCTTTTGCCCCAAATGCCGGCGCGGTTGTGCGCTCAGGCGAGCCGGCGCTGCTGCGGACATCGCCCGATGGAGAATAGAGTGGCGTGGCACCGTCAGGACACTCGGCCCGCCAGCCTGACGCACGCTCCAACCAAGGCCCGCCGCTGAGCGGCGAACAGAACCGCCCGGAGTGAGGCCGCCGGCGACCAGCAACGCGAAGAACGTCCCCTCCCCGGCGACGGGGAGGGGACGTTCTCGGTGCAGCAACCCGACGCAGGGGAAGGGTCGGATGCGCGCTCTAGGTGACGTCGAGGTCGAGGTGGGCGAACACCCGGCCGAACCTGACTTCGTCCGCCAAGAGATGCTCGGCCTGCTGACGTTGCATCGTCTGCTGCCCAGCTTTGAGCTCACCCGCGGCGGCGGTCAGACCGACGACGGCCTTGCGAATCTCGTACACCGCGTTCGCCGTCGACTCCCCGTTCGGGGACTTCGTCTCCACCTCGGTGCGCTGCGCCGAGTGCTTCGCTTTGCGGGCGTCACGCCATGCGAGGGCGGCGACGAACGCAGCGATGGTGGAGGGGATACCGACGACGAGAGCCACACCGAGGTCGTACCCGTTGGCCGCCGCGAGCACGCTCATGGGGCTGGTTCCTCCACCTGATCTAGGGGCACGTCTACATGGCCGTGCCGCTCGAGGAGCTGGCCTATCCGTTCCCGGTGGGTGAGCCAGTCGCGACACTGGTCGGCGAGCGTCTGATCCACACCGAACGATGCGATGGGCACGGCAGTACCGCCGGTGACGTGGATGATTGTCCATCCGTATGGGCCGTGCATCGTCGCGTACATCAGATGAGGGGGAGGATCGTGATTTGGGAGCGGAAGGTCCGTGTTTTGGAGTCTGCTGTGCGGGTGGCGACGAGGCGTAACGGGTAGGTGCCTGGGGTGGTGATGGTCGACAGTTCGCCGGTGGTAGCCCAGGCGATGGTGACGTTCGGGGTGTTGGGTGTTGCGGTGAGCGAGCCTGCCGCCCCGGTGATGCCCGTGGTTTTCGTGAACCATGTGGCACCGGTGCCGTCATAGATCTTGAGCGCGTACGTGTAGCCGGTGGATAGGTCGACGAGGGGGCCGTTGGGGCTGTCCCTCCAGAAGAACCCTGCGTCTCCGAGCTCGTCGTTCAGGCTGTATTCGAGGGGCATCGGCTCACTCCCGGTGGGTGGCGGTCGCGTGTTCGGCCCAGTGGGCGTCGGTCTGTTCGTGGTATTCGGCGGTCGCGTGTTCGTACCAGTGTGCGTACTGGGTGACGATGATCGTGGCGGTGACAGCAACGTCGATAGTCCCTGCACCGAGGGTCAACGACCCGGGGAGGAGAGCAAGCGCGACTGTCCCGCCAGCACCGGTGATAGTCCCTGCACCGAGGGTCAACGACCCGGGGAGGAGAGCAAGCGCGACTGTCCCGCCAGCACCGGTGATAGTCCCTGCACCGAGGGTCAACGACCCGGGAGGCAAGGTCAGCGTGATCTCCGCCGCAGTAACAGGACCGAACCACCGCAGGACTCTCACGCGAACACCAACGGAGGGCTACATGCCCCCCCCACTGCCAGCGGGATTCCCCACTTCGCCGACAAATACCGTTCTACGGTCCCACGCCCAACCGCACCCAGAGACCCAGACCAGACCGTCGACTCGTATATCTCGCCAGGCATACCAAGGAACCCATCGGTACGATACGCACCGAGCACCAAGTAGGCCATCGCCGTAGTAGCGAAACTCGCCGGCGTCCCGACTTGGCCGTCCGTATAGATTTCCGACGTTGCCCCGCTGAACTGCGCGCTGATGATGTGCGCCCGCGTGTCCGTGGACCCACCATTCGCAGACGCGCCGCCCACACCGGACTTGAAGATGGAGGCGCTTCCATCAGAGTAAATCTGTGGGCCTGCGCCGCCCGAACCTTGCATGTAAAAGTCGCCCGCCGATGACAGTCGAAACGCTATAACGACCGTGATCGGTTGTGCCTTGTTAACAGTCGCACCCGATATTGCTTGCGACCCGCTGAACGCCAGGCACGTTTTCCCCGCACGTGCTCCACTCGACGTCGGTTGTTTCGCACTCGTCGCCTGGGTCAGATGCACACCGTTTCCAGACTTGTCGCGCCACGTTGCGATTTGTGCGCCAGCCGCTCCCGCATCGAACGTCGTCGTATCCGCCGCGTCGTGCCATGTGTACAGCGAGGGACCTACCCCACCGTCCGCGGGAGTCCACGGGCGGGCACCCCCACCCGGACCGAGCGCCGGCATTAGGCCGTATCAGCAGTAATAGCCTGATACCGCGCCGAATTCGTCGACGCAGCAATCGCTTGCCCCGACCCGTTATGAACCACCAACGACCATTGAGGCGGCACCAAACCGAACACAGACGCAACCGACAACAACGAGGCTGCGGCAGTCACCTTGTTTTGCAACACAGGGACCGTTCCCGCAAAACGCAAACACGTCGGCGAACCAATCGTTATCGTCTGGTCTGTCCCATCCGGCGCGTCTCCATACCCGTCATCAGACCACGCATTCCCATCGTACGACGCGTAGAAACACGTCAGATAAGCGACAGTCGGCGCGCTGTTCGGGTATGTGACAGTGAGCGACACGTTGTAATCGAGAGCCAGCGTCGCCGTATTCGTCACCGCAACCGAACACGCGACCAGCAACCCCACTGCTGTATCCGACGCAAGGCTATTCAGCGAGGTGATCGCCAGACTGGTACTGGTCCCATAGGTGATCTTGGTCGCAGCCATCAGCCGGCCACCTTGATCCGGGCCTCATCCTCTGCACCCGAAAACTTGTAGATCATGTGATCCTCGCGAAATCTGCGACTGTCACCGTGACAGTCGAACCGTTCGTCGGTGTTGAAGTCAAATCGTAAATTCCGATCAGCGACGCCGTGGCATCCGAACCGGTATGCACAAAAATGAACGCTCCGATGATCGTCTCACCCGCAGAAATCGCAGAGAACGAGACGTTATCCGAGTCGATGTTCACCCGGTCGTTCACGTCGTCTTCTGTCGCGGCTTCGCCCGTCTGTGCGACCCGCCCATACCCAGACGCAGTCAGCTCGGCAAAATCAGCGTGGGCTTCCATGCCTGCGACCGTATCGAGGTCGGGGACGTTCGTATGGGCTGCGAGAGTTTTTAGGAGACCCATCCGCAAGTCTGTGGTACCAGGGACGATCGCACCCGTCGCGAACAGATACTTCGCCTTGTTGGTAAATGTGACCGCCATCAGGTTCCTCCCTTGAAATGGTCCGAAAGTCCCTCGTCATGGAACTGCTCGACGATCTGGCGGGCCACCCAGCCGAGGGCACCACCAACAATCGCGGAGACAGTGACGACAACAACACCAGCTCGAGCAATATCACGCTCGAGCCTGTTCATGTGCGGCCACGCGTCCATCAGGGGGTCGCCGTCCCAGTCAACGAGACCTTCAAGACCGCCGGGATACCCGCCGTGCCCTTCGGGATGAGCGCGACTACGGACCCGACGAACGCGTCGACGTACGCTGCGGGCATCGCCCCGGTGGGGATCCCTGCCGCCGCGTAGTGCCACACTCTGTCCCCAGAGATGTTGCGTTCCGCACCGAACGGGGTGATGAGCACCCACTCTGCGGTTTCTTGCACGTTGATGAGTCGCATCAGATCCTCCGTAGCTGCTGCCGGTGTCGTCTGTCCCGCCGGCGCTTGGGCGCCCGCCGCAATCCATTCGCGGAGCGGGTCGCCGCAACACGCCGTCGCGAAATGGGCGGAGTGCGGGTCGATCCGATCGCGTCCAGTCGGTTCGAACATGGTGAGGTCGTACGCCGCCTGCTGGGCGGCGCGAGTGACGGGCGTCCCGACCGTCGCGAGGTAACACCAGGCATGCAAATTCAAGTTTGCCCAGGTGCTGCCGGTCGCCTGGTTCGGTCCCGTATAGGAGACCCACGTTGCGCCGTGCTGACAGAAATGGCCGTTGTACGCGCCGCCTGTCCGGTACCCGAGCCGTTCGTGCATCGCGATGATCCCGACACGTTGGCCTTCGCAACGAGCGTGATCATCCTCGGGTTCGACCACGGCATAGTGGAAGACGGTGCCGAGCATCAGACGGGCGGGCCCGGCGGGACGTCACAGGGGGGGAGCAGCCGGGCGTCAGCGACTGTCTGTGGACCGTAGGTCTGCCGGCGGGTCCACACTGCACCTACCGCAACGATCGCGGTGAGAAGCCCGAAGATCGCCCCTGTTTGTGCTTCGGTTGGGGACCACACGCCGAACGCGGCGAGTGCCCCGAGGATCGCTGTGACGACTCCGATGGTCGCACCGTTGACGGCGACCGGCTCGTTTTTCATGGTCATGGTGCCCCCTGAGGGTTAGTAGTCCTAGACGTGGCCGGGATACGAGCTCGGCCGTCACTCGTCATCGGGTTCGGACGGCGCGGCCGGCAGCGGCGGCAACTCGAAAACGTGAAACGGAACCTGACGCTCATCGCTCATCGCGGGTTTCCCATCATCCGTAGTTCACTGGGTGGGCGAGGACACCGAGCCCGGCGTTAGCTACACCCGCCGTCCGCCGTCCCTCAATCTGGATGCGCACCACCGTGCCCGGCGCATTCTGGGGGAGTGCGACATCTACGACACGCGTGGTCCCCGCGACGAGCCCGGTCACCTCGTCGAGCGTGATCCACGCGCTGGCGATGTACGCGCGCACCCGAACATCGAACGTCCCCGCGGTGTAAGAGAGCCCCCATGTCAGCCGGACGTTGGATGCCACGATGTAGTCGTCCACATACCAGACGCCGTCCGTCCCGTAGACAGGGTCAGCCAGCGCGATGGTCGTGAAACTCCCGGTACTTCCCATCGGCATCGAACGCCACGGCAACCGCTGCCCCGCGTTATCGACCACGAATACGATGCGGCCGTAAGCGTCGTTAACCCTGAGCCCAAACTGGGTGCTCGATACTTGGCCGAGGCGCACACGTTCCTGCCCGTTCGCGTCGACGACGACGAGCGCCCAGAGACCATCGTCGGCGAGGCGACCCAAGCGAAGGACATCATGCCCTTCAGAATCTTGGATCACGATGCGACGCTCGCGCATGATTGCTTGAAGCCCACCGATCGAATACCACGGGCTCTCCACTACGGGATACCAATCACCATGATCGTCCGGTCAGACCACGTAACACCGGTACCCGTGTTTTCTGTCATGTACCGCGCGGTGAACACGTTCGAACCGGCAGTCAACGACGCGTAGTAGATCGTTTTCTCTGTCGATTCCGGCCACCCCACACCACTCGACGTCACCGACACAGCAGCCCGGGCGTTAGCCGCGGCGAGCGTCGTAGCACCCGACACGACGAACCCCATCCGCGAGATACAAGCCGTCCCGATAGCGCCGACGACGGCACCCACCACGATCACAGCTTTCGTTCCCGTTTCCACCGTCACAGCAGGACCCGCCGTCGCCAACGCAGCAAACGCCACGTTCTGCGCCTGCGTTTCCGCCGTCGCCACCAACGCACCGACAGGCGTAATCGTCACCCACGCAGACCCGTTATACACCTGGACAACGTCGTCCCCCCGGTTATAACAGATCATCCCCTCAACCGGAGACGTGATCGCCGAGTTGCGCGCAGCAGCAGTAGCAAACTGAGAAACCACCTGATCGCGCACAAACTCATTGTGTTTCGCAGCGGTAATTGACGTCGCCGCCACCACAGTGCTGTAACCACCTGGCATCTGATACCCCTAAATCTCCGGCGCCCACACGGCGCCATCCCACACGCTCGAATCCCACACGCCGAACGTACCTACGGTCGGATATCCGACCGTCGACGCCAAACGGATGACCGTAACCCAATCCGTGCTATCTGCCGCGTGTCCGATCCCATCGACAAAACAGTCGTGGGTGATTGTCGTCCCTGCCGTCGCATGACGTTTCACAACTTGGACCCGATCCCAACGTTTCGCACCAAGAACGACAGGCCACAACTCCGGGTAGATCTGTGGGCGAAGCACAATCTCTCGAGGTCGCCGAGAAGGATCCGCACGACGCAACAATGCCAACTTGACGAGCGTTTCAACGTCGATGTCCGACTGGCAGATCAGGTCGTTGCGACCCCAACGGCGCACCGTCCGCCCATAGAGAGCCCGGGCCGCAAGATCCGTGTCGACGATAACGGTGCCACCAGCCCGGGCGAGCGCAACCTGCGTGACAAGCATATCCATCCCGTTACGCAACGCCAACGATTCGTAACGCAACGCTCCGGGCGTATCGGCGTCCGTAAATGTCCACTGCACCGAGTTCGAACGAGTGTTCCGCAACGGAGCTTCCCGGTCTGCGAACCTGAACGTGTTGTCGGGTTCGACCCATGCGTCGCCACCCGCAGAATCCGCTGACAGGAGTACTTCTGTCCATGCGGCCTGCGCCAACGTTGTCCCTTGCAACGCGGTTTTACCGATGTCGATATTGCGTGAGGAATCCCACTCGGCATTATCGAGGATCCGATGCATCCGAACGCCGACGAGCTCGCCCGCACCGGCGTCGGGTTGCTCGTACCCGTCTGTACCGGCGAGATCGGCGATGCCATCCACCCATGCGAAGGTGATAGTCGGGGCACGCGAATCGAGAGCCTCGTCCCAGTCGTCGATCGACCCGTAGAACAGCGGGAACTCGACCTGATCTGAGTCGCGTACCGCATACCCGCGAATTGGGCGACCTGGCCGTACCCCTGTCACCCCGCCGGTCACATATGCGCCCGACAAGTTTTCGGGTGTGTACGCCCCCGAGGTGCTGTCGAGCGTCACCCCACCCGTAGCAGCAGTGCAATGACCATCTTCACGATTCCGGCCGAGATTCGAACTCCACAAGAACGTGTCGAGGGTGACGTCGGACCAGACTCGGTCTGGCCCCCACGTCCCCGTGTCCCACAAAGAGACCTCCCATACCCCGGAGTCTCCCGTCGCAGCAGAGAACGCCACCTCGACGTGCAGCGTGTACCCGGAATCCCACAAGGCCCGGCCACTCATCGTCGGCCGTTGTGCCGTTCGTGGCGGGCCAAGGCCGTATAGACCACCTCGTCAAGTTGGCGGTCGGTGATCACCGACCCGGCGACGTTGATCACCAGGCTGGCACCCCCACCCCCGAGGGCATGGTTCGGGACGATCTGCCCGGACATGCCAGGGACGAACAGCTCGGGTCCGCGTTCCCCGACGATGTACGGCGACCCGCCAGACACTGGGCCACCCGACGCCCTGAACAGGTCGCCGACAGGACCGGAGAACCCGAACCCTCCAGGACTCAGGTCGGGGAGAGCATCGATGCCTCGCTTGACGAGCTTCGCTGCCGCCACGATATCTTCGAGCCGGTTCAGCAACCATCCCAACGGACCGTCGACGATTCCCCACATCTTCTTTACCGCGTCAGAGAACGCCCCGAACCATTCGGCAGCATGTTCCCCCAACCACTGGGCTTCGGCGGACACCCCAAGAATGACCTTGTCTAGCGTGTCGAGGATCGGTTCGATGATCTTCCACACCGTTCGGAGTGTGTCCTCAATCGCCGGCCAGATCGTCCCCCAATGCTCTTGAAGGAACCTGATCGCGGCGACAAGCAGAAAGATGGGGATGGTTACCGGCCCGGTGATCATCGCGATGATCACCGCTAGCGCAGGATGGTCGCGTATCCAACCCCACACTTCATCCCACTTCAACCACAGGAGCACCGCAGCGGCGACGACCAGCCCGATCGCCGCGACGACCGCTAGAAGCGGCAACGAAACCGCAGCGGCTATCGTGACCAACGTCCCGAGAATGGCGGCGAGCGGCCCGATCGCAGCGACAGCAATCGCCGCGTACACCGCGAACTTCTGGACCGTTGGGCTCAATCCCGAGAACCATGCGGCGACCTTCGACACCACCTCTGCGACCTGCAAGAAGATCGGGATCAACACCTTCCCGAGCTTCGCTGCCGTGTCCTGAAACTGGGCAGTCAAGATCCTCTGCTGGCCCGCCGCACCCCCCGAAGTATTACCGAAGTCGCCTTGCGCCAGCACCGTATCTTCCAAGATGATCGCATACGCCGCCTGGGTTTTCGCCGCGTCGGAAACAGACCCGTCGAGATCCACCAACCCGAGCTCCAAAACTTTCGCGCCGACTCGAGCTGCGGAAAGCGACACACCGAACTTGCGGAGCGGTTCCGCCTCGCCGACAAGACCTGACCGCAACGCGAGAAGTACATCCTCGGGGTTCGCGTTGTTAAACGACGCGAGGTCCGCAGCGAGACCCACCAGGCTCTTACTCATCTCCGTAGCCGGGTCGAGACCAACACCCAACGCACGAAACAAGTTGCCGAACGTCCCAGCAGCTTCAAGCGCCGATTGGCGGGAGACACCGAACGCCTCGGCAGAAGTTTTCGACCAGCGGAGAATATCCCTAGCGTTGTCGTCGAATACGACACCAACCTTACTCAACGACTCGTTCAGGTCCGACGCCGCCGAGAACGCCACCTTGCCGAGCAACGCGAGAGGCAACGTCACCCCGAGGGTCATGCGCGTCCCGAACCGTTGCAACGACTCGCCAGTATCCGCCAGCTTCGTTGACAACGAATCTGCGCCGGCTTCAACATCGCCGAAGGCTTGGCGGGCCGAGCGTGAGTCGCCGGTGATCGTCACAGACAACGATCGGCTCGACATAGCTCACCTCCCCCCACTGTTGAACTGCCCGAGTGCCGTCAGAAACTCGGCGAGTTCAACAAACGACAAGCGTTCAATTTCCCACGGGCGAATCCCGAAGTAATGGGCTAGGCCCGGCTGCGCAGCCAGAAGCCCAGCCCTCACACTTCCGGGTCGTCGCCCAATCCGTCGTCGACACGAACGTCGATATCACCCTGCTCGAAGTTCGCGGCTTCCCACTCGTCGAGGATCTGTTCCCATGTGATCGCTTCCCCCCCATTGAGGCGGGAAATGAACCACAGGCCGCACAGGGCTACATCTCCCGACGCCGCACGTTCGGGTGCTAGGTACCACTCGACGGCCCGGCCGGTCTCCCCCATGAACCTGTCCTTGATGCGAATCCCGATGTTGTTCGCCGCGATGGTGAACTGATGGTCTCTCAACCGGACGTGCAACGTGCGGCCCGCAGCCGCTCGAGACTCGACCTGTTTTCCAACACCCGGCGTCGGCGCTGATGCGCTCATCTCGCACTCCCCTCGGGGAACGCCGCACGGGCGATCCCCATGATTGCTTCCAAATACTCGTCGAGTAGTTCGTCGTCATGGGCGGCAAGCGCCGCGTTAATCGCGTAGGGGCCTTGCCCGGCGACCATCGGCGTCCACGAATTCCCCACCCACGGAGGATGCTGCGCCGTACTCCGCGCGTAACGAGCGTTCCGATACCAACCGGTACGTTTCTTCGCACCCCAAAACGCGATGTTTGCCATCTTGTCGATCGACGACGGGAGTACCGCAACAGACGCTGACGTACTCGTGTGCCGTTCACCGATCGCCGATGCGGCTTTGGCTTGGACGCCACCCATCGCTCGCGCCGCCGCACGAGAGTACGCCGCACCGCGTGAAGCAATTCGCTGATGGGCGAGACTCATCGCCGACATCCAGTTACCGTCGAGCGCAGCGAGTTCCCTACGAAACTCGCGCAACCCGACGATCTGGACGTTATCGACAGGCATCAGGCGGTCGACACAACCGCAGTGATCGCAGACGCATCCGTCGATGATGCCTTACAAGTAAACGGGATGCTCTGCTGAATTAGCCCGAGATCGGCTTTCGGCTTCGACCCGTCGTGACGGACGTTCGCGGTGACCACCACCGAATTTGTGCCGTTCGAAATTGTGATCACGAGTGCAGCTTCGGTGCCGTTCACGAACCGCTTGTACGCCGTCATGTTGTTGAACTCTGCCATCAGCTCGCCGGTGTAAACCTTTTTCTTCTCGGCAAGCGGTTCGTCGGTCGTACGTTGCCCACAGAACCGCCGTTCGGCGAACCCGTTGTTACCCTTGATCTTCGCCGACTTCACCTTAAACGCAGACCCCGCAACAGACAACGTCGAATGGACGTAGTGCAGTGGGGTGAGAGCCGACGTGTACGACGCAGTAGCGAGGGCAATCCCAATCGTGAACGTCACACTGGTAGCGGTAGCCGTCGCCGCCGCCGAAATTGTCGCAGCAGTAGCCGACTGCACAGACGCAATGGTTGCCGCCGAAGGAATCCCAGACCCAGAGATCGGCTTCCCAACATCGTCGGCACCAAACACCGCGGTCGCCGAAGTGACCGCCGTAGTCGAGTTCGTCACACCGTCCGCAACGGTCCGCACATCCCATGCGTTCATCGCCAAAATGTCGAGACCCAACGTCGCAATCTGACCCTCATCTACAGCAATCTCCCATTCGGAGATCTTGCAACCGGTGAACGTCCACGGTTGCACCGTCCCAGCCAAGTCGGGGATACCTTCCTGCAAGGTGAGCGCGAGCCCAGCAAGATCGCCAGGCGTGTACGTGTACGGCCCCGACCCGGATTCTGCCCCAAACATGTTCTTGAACAAGAACCTCAAGTTCTTGTTGTACAACTCGAAACCGACCGGGCCACCACACTTGATCGCGCCGAGCGCCCACATATCCGACGTGTCGGTTTCCCGTCCGGCGATGATCGCATCCGACTCTAGGAAATCGATCGTCTTATCGAGGCCACCCGTCGCCAACGGAAGGAACGTCATCCCTGCGGTAACAGCCGTACCCGGTGTCACCTCGGACACATAGCCGATCTGCGTAGCAATACCAGTCTTCTGAGCCATGGGGTCGTCCTACTCCTCTATCGGCGCCGCGAGAGGCGCGACGAACTCTGGGGTCATCTGGCGGTTAGCCGACTTACTTTTCCCTGGGCGCCAACCCTGCTCGCAAAGCATGGCGGCAACATCGCCGGAAACGGTAAACGCCTCACCCTTCGCAGCCGGCGAACCGAGAACGGTGACGTAAGAAAAATCGTCGGGAGACACAACCAACACCAGTGGGACTCCTACTCGTATCGGGCGTGAAACGACGCCGTACCCATAGCGAAAACAACCCACCCGGTGCTCTTAACCTCACTGCGATCAGATGGCCCCTGCGAAAACTCGGCGACTAGAAGCCCCGCAAAATTGTCGAGGGTTGGGTCGTCAGCAAACACGTCTTCGAACGCGCCGACCATCTCATCGATCTTTGTCGTCGCCGCGCCGAGGTCTGTGCCAATCGACCGGAAATGCCAGTCGATCGTAAAAAGATCATCCCGATATTTTCGGCCTGCAGACATCAACGAGATGGACACCTCACCGTCGATCTCGCCGGCCCACACCATGTCGGCTTCGGCTTCGTCGCCCGGCCAACCCGGAGCGACTTGCACCCCACCAATCTTCCGGCCGACCAGTCGGATCACCTGCTCGAGGATCGCCCAACGAATCGAATTCGTCGCGCCCATCAGGCGAACGGGACGCGATAGTCGGTCAACGAGCTGAGCAGCCGATCTACGTCCACGTAACCAGTGGGGCGACCCGCATCAACGTCCGGCGTCGAAAAGCGTGTCGACACACCCTCAACACTTTGCGAAATCACATCGCGAGAAACACCCGACTGGGACGCCAACGCGCTCGCCCGAACGTACTCGCGGCACGCTCGAGCCAACGCCGGGTCAACAATCGAAACGGTTAGCCCGGTGCCCGACGCCGTAGCGACCGCCGAAATGTCTATCGACGTCGCCGAGTTGAGTGCGACGATACGAGCCCCACCAGGAATTCCCACCCCCGAGATTGGGACACCAACGTCGGACACGGTGAACGCCCCCGACGCAGAGGTGATAGTCGCACTACCCGACGTGCTCACACCGTCGACAAGTACCCGGTATCCGAGCCCATGCGTATAGGTGATCACACCCTTCGCCGCAGAAGCGAACCCGCCCGGATAGGACAACACCCCGAGCTCCGCATCGTGCGTGTACTCGGTTGACACGATCGTCTCGACGGTGCCAGCAACCGCAGGGGTGGTAACAACAACAGATGTGACCGACCGGACGTTCCGCCACCTGAGTCGCAGCATCGTCGTCGCCACCCGAAAAATCGTCGTTTCCACCTCGGTGCGCGTACCAAACGCCACACCCCGATAATGCGAAGCGATCCCTTCGAACTCGGTGACGAGATCATGCAACGCCGAATCAGAAAACTTCTCGGTGTCTGCCAGACGGTCGTACGCGTCGCGTATCTGCGTCGCGGTGACGTAGGACACGGTTCAGACGGCCTTCCGAGGTGCACGCACTCTCCGCGGCACAGGATCCACCTCGACTGGAATAGGGGCGTCAACATGCTCGGCGAACCCGAGTACATCAACGTCCTTCGCGGTGAACTGCGTACCGTCAGACCAGCCGGCCGGAACACCATCGGCATCCTTCACCACCTGCCGGGACGGTGCCGGCACGTCCGCCGGATCCCGGAAGTGTGTCGACGCCGCATGGAGTTGCGCCGCAACATCATCGGACACCTCGAGCTCGTCGCCGGGTGGGATCGTCAACTCCACCTTCGTCGCCTGAGCCGAATCGTGCGTCAACCGGTGAAGTCCACCGGTAATGGGGTTGAGTGCCATGGGGTTCCCTCCCAACGCTCCACCGCTGCGTACGGCGAGCCTTCGTCCTGGTGATATGGCATGAATGGCCGGTGACCCTCAACCGCAAGGAATTCGCCGACTTCGTGTGTTTCCACGACGATCAGACAGTCGCGCACCCATCTGATCCATTCGCGGTCGGAAACCCCGACCGGCATTTCGAACTGATGTTGTGTACAACGGGTACGGCCCTGCGCATTCGAATCTGTGGTCGTCGCGAAGATACACAGGTACCGATTGCGCGGGCCGGCCCGCTTGAATGACCAACCTGGCTTGTATCGCAGGCTGGTGACGTCCACCGGATCAGACGTTGTCAGCCGCAGTGAGGAAGAACATTTCGGTCCACTGGGTTTCGGCGGCGTCGTAGCGGAGGAGGAGACATCCGCCAGGGGCGATAGCCCGTGTCGCCGCAGCGAGGTTGATCGTCGCGTCGTCGACGGTAATCGTGTCGGTCGACTTGGCGATGAGTAGGACGAGGTCGCCGTCGCCAGCACTCGCGAGTGTCAGCGTGTCGAGCTGGTCTGTGGTCCCAGACTCGGAGATGAGCAGAACGAACCCGGTGGTGATCGTCGCGACGCCAGATGCGATCGTAACGCTGGTTGGTGCACCCAACCGAAGTAGGGCACCTTCCACAAAAACGCTCGACGCGTTGAAGTGTGTGTCGCCATCTACGTCGACGTAAACGGCGGTTGCGGTCGGGTCGTCTCCAGCAATGGTACGAGCCATGATGTTTACTCCTAGGTTGAGGCCGACACTCGGTCGGGATTAAACGAGTCGTAATTGTGATGTGCCGCGGCGCCCCTTAGCCGAGTTGCAACCTTTGTGGGCGAGAGCGACGTTTGGCCAGGTGTGTGTACCACCTTCGCACAACGGGATGACATGGTCGATCGATGCGGATTTCCTTGTCCTGCCGCTGCGCACCACGACCTTTTTGTGGCAGATAGAGCAGATCCAACCGTCACGCTCGCCGAGCACTGCGAGCGTTATATCGTCGCCATTCCGTATGATGTCGGCTCGGAGGAGATGGTTCTCTGTATAGCGTTGTGCCAGGCATTCGTCGCACACCCACCGCCCGTTGGTGCCCGTGCCGAGAGACGCGCCGCAACGTCCACAAAGATCGTCGAACGAACCGTGATCACGAAACCGCTTCCCGTGCGTTTCACACCACCCAGGCTGCACCGTCTCCGCCGTGTTAGTACACCCGTCGACATTGCACACACGGCCGGCGAGACTGTGCTTCTGACACAACCCATGCTGCGCCGACACGGCCAGTCGGGTACACCCGTCGGCCTTGCACACACGGCCGGCGAGACTGTGCTTGCGACACAACCCAGGCTGCGCCGACACGGCCAGTCGGGTACACCCGTCGGCCTTGCACACACGGCCGGCATTCCGGTGCCTCTGCCCGCACGCGGGGCTACACCACTTGTGCTGCTTCCCCGACAACACCTTGCCACAACCAACACACAACCGCGTACCATTAACCACGTCGAACACCTCCTACAGGGTGATCGGCAAGAGGCCCCGGTGCACCAGCACCGGGGCCTCAACCAACAGATCCTTACACGGTCAAATTGTAGGCGATGGCCGTATCCTCATCCGTCGCCGCACTAGCAATGGACTGGAAGTCCTCGCGCATGAAGGCTACCCCAACACGCTGGAACGTTTCCCGGTAGATACTCTCATCCACCTCGACGTCGAGAGCCATCCGCTGGCCCATCGCCCACTGGTTGCGGTTCACGCACAACGCGTAGGTCTTCGTCGTGGTAATCGCGTCGTACACGCCCGAAACGTTCAGGTTCTCGCGGACGTGCTCCGATGCGACGATCGGAATGCCGAGAATCGAGCCGACCTGACCGTTCAGGATTGTGGCGTTCGGCCCGAACTTGTCGACCGTAAGCACCTCTGCGAGGTTCAGCACGTTGTGCATCGACGACACGCCGACGATGAACACTAGGTCCGCAGGGTTCAGACCCCACTTGCCCATACCCTTACGAATCGCACCGAGGTTCGCGGTGCTGATCGTCGTCGCGGTCACGACCGTCTGCGCGATTGCCTTCTTGCGCAGTCCGTCCCATGCCCAACGGGCGTCGGTCGCACCGGCGGTATTCGCGTCACTGTCCTGGTGCGTACCGTCTGTGTCACCGTCGAGGATGGCTTTCTCCTCGGCGTCAACGAACGCTTGAACCAGCTTGCGAGTCACGTACGGCAGGATCGCCAACGCCGAATCGGCTTCCAACGACCGCGAGAACAACGTACGAGCACCGAAAATCTCGGCATCGAACGTCGCCGCGACAGTCCCAGGAGTCGACGCAGTCATCTTCGACTCCGTGTCACCCGTCGGCTCGCCAACCCGGTAAGCAGTCGCGTCGCCACCCTCGATCGGCCACTTCCACGGGTTGGTCGGAATGTCAATCCGCTGGAACAGGGGGGCCACACGACCAGCCGCACGAACCTTCTCGTGCAAATTCGCACCAATTCCGGTCGGCACCCACTCGGTACCTTCGGCCGCGGTATCAGTGTCAAGCGCACGCTTGATCTGCGCCCACTCGTCACGGAACAGCTTGTGTGACCGGCCAATCTCGAAACCTTCCGCAGCCTTATCGCCTTTCTTCCCGCCGTAAAGCAGTCCGAACATCGCGGCGCGAGCAACGAAATCTTGTAGGTGACGGACAGTCTCGCGGTGCTCCGGTCGGAACGCCGAAATGCGCGGCGCAACGAACCCAGAGTCGTTACTGTCGGCACGGACGATGACCTGCTCCACAGGGTTGAACGCCCCATGGCCGGAAGCTCGCACCGTGTCGCTGGTCGCCCACAGAAGCTCGTCCAGGTTCGAACGGTCTTCCATCGGAGTGGAAGCCACACCGATCAGGGGCACAACCGGAACAACCTGGGTCCGGAGCACATGACGTTCGAAACGGATGGCGTCACCGTCGACAACTTCCGCCCGGGCAATCTCGCCTTCCAGCCGGCCGATCTCGAGCTCGTAAAGATCGTGGTCGTTACGCTCCTCGTCGGTCAGTTCGGTGCGCCCCTCTGAACGGACAGTCCCGAGGATGTCGTCAATACCGGTGAGTGCACGCGCTCGAGCGTCGCGCAGATCTTGGGTGGTACTCATCAGATGTTCCTTCCGAATCAAGAAAAGGTCAGGTGCGGCGGTGCCGCTGATCCTGAGAAAGTTGAAGGGTTTCAAGTGACGGGCCTACCGGAGGCGTCGCTACGACGGGCTCCGGGGGGGCGTCGGTACCACTGGTGGGCTCTACCGGGGCGTCTGGGGTGACGGGCCCGGCGGAGGCACCAGAGAAATGGGCGAACAGTTCGCCACGTTCCTCGTCGCTGAGGTCGGCGATCTGATCGAGCAGAACAGTTTGGGAACGCACCCCAACGATTTCGGCGCCGGGATTCACCGCGAATGCGGTCGGCCCGTAGTCGCGAATCCCGAGGCGCATCCGTTCGATGACCCGCACACCATCGCGACTACCCGCGGCACGAGACGCGTGGATGGGCCCACGAAACGACTGGGAACGGATCGCCCCAGCGTTGATCAACTCGAGCACTTCATCTGCTAGCGGGGTGTTCGCGTAGCGGGTGACTGTCAACAACCCGCGGCCATCCGCCCGAATTTCTTCGGGGGTACCGAGCGGCATACCGAACCGATCCGACGGTGACATCGTCCCCGTCATCATCCCGTGATTGAACAGGCAGACGGCAGGCGTATCGTTTTTCATCGCCTGATCGAACGACCGTGCATGGAGACGTTCGAAGTAGTGGCCTTCGTAGTCGCGCACCTCGTACTCACGATCGAACTCGGCACAGTATGCGACGACGGTACGGCCGGTCCCATCTGCACGAATCGCAATATCGTCTAGGGGAAACGACCGTTCGATAATCTGCATGTTCACTGTCCACCTCCCGTAGGTGCGGTCGCTGCCGTCATGTTCAGCGGGGCAAGAACCTCGTCGAGGCCCCCCAGGGGCGGGAGGTTTTCTAGGCGGCGGGCTTCGTTGCCAGACATCCACGGCCCGCCGATCGCCTTGTTATACGCCTCATATCGTGTGGCGGTATCACCGCGAAGCAACCCCTCGATCTGGAACTCGAGGAAGTTCCCGTCGCGCATAAGGTCCACATCGAAGTTAATGAACGCTTCGATGCGAATCGCCCACGGGACAATCCCGTCTTGGACCGCTTCGATCGCCTGATGTTCGATATTCGAATAGGTTGCGTGTTCCAAGTCGTAGAGCTTGTGTGGCACAACCCCAAGAATCCGTGCGATCTCCGTCACGTTATACTTACGAGTTTCGAGTAGTTGTGTTTGCTGCGGGTCGAGCGACACGGTCTTATATTCGGCGCCGCTACCCAACACACCGAACGACGAGGCGTTAGCCATCCCCGAATGGAACAGCTCCCAATGGGCCTTTAGCGCGTCGGCTTCAGTGGTCGACAACTTCTGGGGGAGGCTGATATACGCGCGGAGGTGTGACCCTTGCCCGAAGTGTCGGGCGGCGTACTCGTCGGCGGCTTTAACCAAGCCGAGCGTTTCGGCATGAGCTTGAATCGGGTTCAGTCCGACAATCCCGTCATACGAGAACCCGGGGATGTGCAAAATCTCGCGGCTCGTATACCCGTGGTCTCGGTCCTGATCGACCATGAACACCTTCGTATTGTCGGACGCCCGGCCAGGTCGAACACGGTCAGGATGCAACGAGCGCAGACCAGATACGCGGCCTTGCTCGTCGCGCAACTTGTACGCGTACGCGTTGCCTTTGTGAAGTAGCGACATCATCCATTGCTCGAGCAGTGCGAACCATGGGGTTTCGATGTCGGGACGATCCCGCCACACCGGGTTAACCCGACGCGACCGCATACCCGCCCGATCGCTAAACGTGTGTGCGGGCAGACCCGCGATGGTTTCGGTCAGATACCGGGTGCCTCTCCACCAAGCCGAGATACCCATGGCCCCTTGCGGACCCACCGAAATACCAGCCTTCGTGCGGACCGTGTTCCCACGCCCCTGACCGAGGAGATATCCGAACTCTTCCAGTGACACGGGATCTGAGCGGCTGATCTCACGCGAGGCGCGCCGAACCTCAACCCGATCTACGATCGCCATCAGCCGTCACCGAACGTCGATCGCCCCCGCGCATCGTCGAACCCGACCATGACAGCACCCCCGATGAAACGCACCGCCACCCACACGGAGCCGAACAACCAGCCGAGCAACCACAGAGGCCAGGCAAGCACCTCTAGTGCGGCGCGCCCCGGACGGATCGTGGTTGCTCGTACCTGGATACGGTCCACAGTTGCAGTCATCGTCGTCAACCGCACCAGTTCCCAATCACCATGGCGATCACCTCGTCCTCGAGCTCAGGTTGCACCGTCGCGGCGGCTTCCTCTGCGAGGACCGCACCAACGCCAGCATCGATTTTCCCGGTACCCGACTTCACGTACACGAACCGTTGCCGGCCATCGTCGAGCTCGTCCGCCGACCGGACCGGCTTCTTCGCCATGTTCAGCACGTGGCGCGTCAACACAGGATCACCGTCATGGGATCCCGTACCTTCGGCAATCGACGTAGCGAACCGGTCGCATGCGGGAGCGAACCGCCGAGTGCTATTCGTGTCGAACGCTACGACGACGTCACCGTGCTCGCTTTGCCAACCTTCGATTTCTGTCCACCACTTAGCCGGGTCGCACAACATTAGGCCGACGTCCCACCGGTCGAACGTCCGCGCCACCTCGTCATGTACCTCGCGTCGAGGGACCCGCCAATCGTGCAATGGTCGCCCATCCGGGCCGGCCGGCCGCTCCCAAATCTTGATGACGAACTTGTGTAGCTCCGGACCTAGAGTGCATCCAATCAGCGCGGTTGAGTCGTCCGAGATCGACCCGTCGAAACCGACTCCGATGCGTTCGCGCGGCGCCGGCACGAAACCCAAGATCTTGAGGGTGTCCCACTGCTTCGGGTCGACCGCCCTGCCCGTGCCCTTCACGATCAGGTTCAGGAACCATCTCAACGCATCGGACGGTTCCATCGACGGGTCTTGGATGTCGTCGATCAGCCGTTCGATGTCACCACCACCGGCCCACTCGAGCGAATCGCCGTACGCCTCCCGCAACGCCACCCGCACCTGCTCACGGTCGTGGAGATCCACGTCCGGGTTAGAAGGCTCCCGCGAGTCGTAGAGCACCCCAGCCGCACCTTTCAGATAGGCCAGGTGTGACGCCTCGGCAACCGACCCGTCACCGGGCGCATGCGCGTTCGGCGTCTCAATCGTGCGGCCACCCATTTTCGTGGCGTTGCGACGCAACACTGCGGCGAGACGCACACCGCCATTACCACGCTTCCAAGTCTCCGTCTGGTCGAGCACAGCGGCAGTGACCGGCTGCCCCTCACGCGAACCATCCGAGCTCGTCACCGGCTCAATCCGTGACCCCGGATGGCCTGTCTTAAAAATCCGGGTCACCCCGAGATCCAGACCGAAGTCATCAACCGCACCAGAGCCGACCAACATCTCGTACAAGGCAACGAAAGTATTATCGGTCTGATCCTCAGAGACTGCTGCCACCTGAATCCACGGGGTTGGCCACGGCCGGCCGACCGGCTCCCCACTCCCATCCCACCCGTCGAACACCACGTCGCCAACAAACTCAACAAACGCGAACGGCGCCGCGATCCCCGGCGACTTACCCCAACCCTTCGGCCGGCGGATCACCGACCGCCGATACAAAAACCGGCCGGTCACAGGATCGAGCGCATACCAACGAAGAAAAAATAGGGCCTGCTCGTCGGTCAACCGCAGCGGCTCCCCAGCCTTCGGCCCCGACGGCACCCGCAAATACTCGGCAACCAAACCGAGAGCGTGATACCCCAACGTGGGGAACGCACCGTCGTACGCCGGACCACACCACGGCATCTACAACACCGGATGCAAATGCCCATAGTCGCGCGTCGGGATCTTCGCCCCCGCCCGGCGCGACACCGCAGGCATCGGCTCATCGACCACGACCCGCAACCGGCGGTCCTGCTTCCCCTTCGGCGACAAGCCCAGGGCCTCAGACCGCATCCGAATCTCCGCCGCGAGAGACGCCGGCCCCAACTCGACCCACCCAGCATGCACGTAAATCAGCTCGACCGCCGCGGCCAAGTCACCCGGACCCCACACTGTCGTGGCCGGATCCTGACGCCACGACTCCCACACCGCCTTAGATCGAGCCGGCCACCCGCCACTAGGGGCAGGCGCAGCCTTCGCCAACGTCGGAATCACCGGCTTCGCCGGAGCGCGCACCTCAGTCCACTCGCCGCGCGTCGGCGTATTCGTCCGGCGCCGCTGCGACGCATCCTTCGGTGCGGGACCTCGACCAGGCATCAACCCCTCCAACCTACGGCTCGCGACGCCCGCCAGCCCGCTCGTTGCACTCGCCGTGCGACGGCTCCCAACCCCAAGGACGCCGATCGGAATGCCATCGGGACGCGGGGTCTATCGACTCGTGGCACCTCGAGCAGACAGCAGCCCCGGAGGCGACCAGCGGAGAGAGGAGCGCCCGGGCCCGGTGGTGCTCTGCGCGGTGATCACCACGATCTGCGTTCTTAGCGCTTTGGCGGGAGCGCTCGTGCTCGACGCAACGAGACTTGGACGTCCGGTTCGCACATCCTGGCTCGAGGCAGAGGCGAATGAGCGTCACGAGGCCACCAATCGGGGTCCGGACCGGCCAATATGTCGCAACCTAGAGACTCGTAG
>Ga0163146_10001303_pt1 | contig 35907 bp, 32 predicted proteins | sample OliLakLV19MP7G1_FD_148648 | JGI IMG/M metagenome (GOLD analysis project Ga0163146, IMG submission 148648) | Freshwater microbial mat bacterial communities from Lake Vanda, McMurdo Dry Valleys, Antarctica - Oligotrophic Lake LV.19.MP7.G1 | ecosystem: Environmental > Aquatic > Freshwater > Lake >...
CCAAGGCGTTTTCAGTCCCAGAAGTTGTTCGTACAGTGCGGTGTCTTTCATGGGGTTGTCGTCCAATCCAAAAAACAGCATTCTGCTTCATGGCGGAAAAAATTCACAGTAGAATTGACGAAGAACCTCCTTTTCCATCCTCCGCCGACTGCCTGATTAGCGCCCTTCGTTCTCTGAGAACTCGCGGCAGGTTGGCGGATTTGGTAACCGTTACAAGGTACGAATCTCTAGTAACAGCGTTCAATACAGGGAGCTTTCCATGCAGTTTGAGCATTAACTATTCGCCCACTTTGTGAATAGCTGCCTGGTAAACGTATCAGTTTCCATTGCCTGAATGAGAAAGCGAAATGTCTCCATGTTACGGAAGCAGAATTCAGACTCAGGCTTGCGCCCCACGTAGTCACCCTGAACCTTGTAGTGAAAGACTGGATCTGCGCCGCAGTATGGTTCAAAGGCGCAGTCATTGCACATAGGGACGCTGTACGCAAATGACGCTTCAAGTGGATCTAGCAAATTGGGAGAAGTAAATATCTCCTCATAACTATTTTCCAAGACTTTGCCTAGCCTGAATGTTGTATCACCCATCTCAGCAAGCATTCGGCTTTCGTCTGAAGCATAGACGTAACCATCATAGTTATAGGCAACTGCTCCAATTCCAATACCCGAGGGACTTGTTAGATCCACGTAGCCAGGGTCTTCACTCGTCAGCATTTTCTTGAGAATCGTGGAGGCGTAGTACTCCATAAATTCGATGCCGCGACGATTCAGGTCAATGATGTAATGGAGACCTTGCTTATAGAATTCCAGCCATCGCTCTGCATTATAGGCACGGTAAGATTTCGTCTTGATCGCAAATCCGTATGGAGACAGCGGTCGAAGAAAAATCCCCTTAAAGTCTTGGGCAAGGTACTCATCAATAATTTCCTCAACGCCGTGTAAGCTTGCCTCAGTCGTCGTCATTAACGCTGAAACTTGGTCCCTGCCTAGCGCCTCACGAACGAGTTTAATGCCTTCAATTGTCTTCTCGTAACTATTGTTCCCTGGTCTCGGACGGTTCGCGTTGTGGAGAGCTTGGGGGCCATCAAGGGAAGTCGATATTTGGATAGAATGTTCCCTGCAAAACTGAAGGATGTCGCGGTTTATCAAGGCTAAATTGGTAGTAATGACAAACGCTAGGTTCTTACCACTGTGTTGATTTCTTTTTTTGGCTTCGAGAACGATGTACTTGATGAGGTCAAAATTTAGGAGAGGCTCTCCGCCTTGAAACTCGATCTTGATATGTGGCGATGGAGATCGAAATGTTAGATCTAGCGCACCAAGCGCAATCTCAGGGGACATATCATAGCGAAGCTTGTCTTCCGATTGTCTCGAAACCTGGCAATACGGACAGCTATGTTCGCACCTCAGTGTGACAACAAAGAGGTGTAGCCCCGTGAAGTCACTCAGCCGAGAATATTTTGTTCGCAGCTTGAGAGCTAATAGCTCAGGAGCTATAGAAGACGTTTCATCTATGAGGAAATGACGGGCACGAAGCTCAATATAACTCGGATCGTCATTGGAGAGCTTGTGGTGCAGGAAATCAGCGAGGATGCCTTTTTTCAGTCGAAGGTACTCTCCCGCTAGATTGGTAAGAACATAATGGTCCTGATCCAAGGAGGTAAAACGTAGCGGTAGCAGAGTATAGGAGGAGGTCTGTGGAGCTTTGTAAAACTCAAGCTTTTGGAACTTGCTCATTCCCAACGATTCCAGTCTTGGAGAAGGCAAGCGCAAAGATCAGGTTTCGTATGGGTGCTGTCTCCGCTTTGATTTGCTCTCGGAGGTCTTGATCTAACACTTCTTTCTTGAGGTCTTCTATAAGTCTTGAGGCAAGGTCTTTATTTGCTGGAGAGGCGAACGTCAACGCACAGACGATCTCATTTCCCTCAAGGTTGATGTCTGCCGTGAACGAGTTGATGTACTTGTAAGCGGCTTTTTTTACGGCTGGCAGGCTGAACACGCGGTTATCGAATCGCAAGAGCGTTTGACTCGATTCCTGCTCTATATTTGACATCTAGTAAGGGTCCTCGTTTGAAGACAGCCCAATCTATGTAGCGGAAGACTAACGCCCAGATCGATGGGAGCGATGTGAGCTATGGGACCTGTGCGATCCATGACCAGCATATAATATCCCAGTCGCTGACTTGTGTAGCGTCAGGGTGTGAGCCTCTTCTCCAACTCGAAACATCAATTCCTTAAGAATTGGATCTCTAAATTCTTTGCTAGTCATGGATGCAACATGAACATCCAGCAGACCATTTCGTGTCTCGGTGGGAACCTTGGCAGCCTCGGAAGTATTCGCAAGCAAAGCTGCCAGAGCCACTCCAACTGGCACTATGAGACTTTTAGAGTTCATTGCATATTCTCCCCTTAGGAGAGGCTGACTCAATAACCACCAGACCTATGAGATCCGTGAGAACCGTGTGAGCCGTGTGATACATGCGATCCATGTTGAGCATACAGTGTCCCAGATGATGACTTGTGCAGCGTCATGTCGTGAGCGTTTTCCCCAATCTGATACATCAACCGTTGCAGAACAGCATTGACTGATTCTGAGCCAGTCTTTGCTATGCCTTGGAGTTCCAACGAATCGGCTGGTGATTGTACTGGTACCGTCGAAGCTTCAGTAACATTTGAAATCAACGCTGCAAGAGCAGCCCCAATGGGAATTATAAGTTTCTTGTAGCTCATGACAATTCCTCCTTGGAAAAGTCGTTCTCAAGTGGGAAATCTAGCCTTATGTCGATGGCAAAGCAACCCCCCGTGTCAGAATAGTTGTCGCCTCAATAGAACAAGAACCTGGGGGCGGCGAAGGAGAACAGAAATGGCTCGATACGGACAAGCCTACAAGGACAGAGCGGTAGCACGGTTGCTGCCGCCGGAGATGGCACGGCGTTGTCAGCAGTCTCAGTTCAAGGAGTGCGACTAGGGGTGGGGCGCTAGGGGACGGTCAAATGAAACGTGCAAGGCAAGTTGAACGCGTGATATGAAGGGAAGTTGCGATTGTGGAGGGGGGCTTGTGTATAAAATTCATTCATAATTTGGAACATAAGTTTTTAACTCGCTTTTAACTCATAATGTACGTATTAACACACACGCTATCATATTGATATTACAGTGGAAATTAAAGTCTATTATGAAGACACGACTGCGGAGCAGTGGACCGATGCCGAACGCCCGCGAGCGATTCCCGCTCGCGGGCGTTCGGCACATTCATGCGCAAAACCGCTCTCCCTCTCGCCATCAGGGGTGTCTCACGTCTTCACTTCCTCGTTTCAATTGTCAGCAAGTTGATAACTTTCTTGGCACCGCCTTCCGTCGCGTTTTGAGTCGCAGCATCAAAGGCAGATTGATCCTCCACCGTCCCTCTGAGCGTGACCACTCCATCCCTGACGTGAACGTGAATATGATCGGCGTCGACCCATGGACTCATGGACAGCTCCCACTTGACATCCATTTTAATCCGCAAGTCGTGCTTGTTGTCTAAGTAATGGGGGTCAAGGGCGGATTGCGACTTGCCGGCAAAAGACTTCTCTTGCGCCTGGCTCGGCAGTGGCAGCGCCACAACCAACGCTCCTGCAATGACGAATCCTGCCAGGATTACCTTACCGTGTGTTTTCCCTGTGTGCATCACGCGCGCCTCCTTTTATAAATTGCATCTTGTTCAGTGAATGACATAATTCTCTGCTTTGGTTATTGTCTAGCACATGTGGAACATTCGCTGACCCACTCATTTGAGCGTTGGCTGACTCTTACGACAATGGCCTCATCGCCGGTTAGCGCTGTCGCTTCCCCTGTCACAGACACCTCCTTTCCGCCAATGTAATTTCATATTCTGCCGTTGAACTTTCGTCTTTCATGGATGGTCATACGCAAGCAAGATGCCAGGCTTCGTCATGTCGTGTCACGTTAGACATCGGAAGCCTCTTTTGGTGGGTTGCGCGTACTGCCCGCGGTGCACAGTCACCATGCCTGCCGATACCGATCACGGACGGCTCCTCGGAGGTCACGTCTCCCTTGTCGAAAATCCCTGACGGGGAACCAGCTGGGGAATCCGGAACCCATCTTCGGTAGCGGCCTAGGCTGTCGCCTGCGGTGAGGCTCTCGCCCGGGTGGTGATCCGGAACAGTGTGAACAACCATACGCGTGTAACCGTGAGCGTTGCGTCGCGTTCAGGAGCTCACGGCGGTCGAACGCGCCACTGTCTCTATCTCATTGAGCAATAGCCAGGGTCCACAGTGCAGTGTTTTGCCCCAGCGCAGCTCACCACACTGTGGCTAAATGTCCCTCTCGTCTCATCGTGAGCACGCGGATTCGCTCGAAACATCGGGAAATCTCAGGCTGGTAGTTGTCTAGCAAGGCATTGCTTTTGCGTCTGGTGAACTGGGCAACCATGCCGTTGTTTCGTTCACGTGATGAACTCAGAGCGGAGTCAATAGAGTTGCAGGGAGCATCGATCTCGCGATGTTGGATCAAGCCTCAGGAGGGGCAAGCGAAATGGAACGGTCCGAAAAGAGTGACGGCTGGTTGGCTACATTTCTTCGCGAGGTGATCAGTATGCCGCGCCGGCATATGCTCGTGTTTCTTGTCGCGACCCTGTTGCTCGTTGTCGTGGAAGTCGAGTTCACCGAAGGGTGGCACCTTGTCCACCTTGTGGAACTCGTGGGAGTGATGGTCTTCCTCTATCTTCTGTGGGCGGCCTGGCGAGTGCGGCGTGGAAGGGCCAAGCCTCGCCATCTGTCGACCAAAAGCGAGTAGGAAGCTGAGCACGGTATTGGGGGCTGAGGATCACCATATATTCTAGGGGAGGGATAACAACGCCATGACAGCTATTCAGACAACAACAAGAACGACGGGGTCAAAGCCGTTGCGTCAGCCACAACAAAGTCGAGAAAACGAGGGGAAGGGGCATATGCAAGACAATTCGGAAGCCGCTCGTGGTGCTGCGAGCGGGAGTCCCATCGAGTTGCCTGAAGGCATGTGGGAACGGATTGCGACGAAAGCCCGTGAGTTGTGGGAGTTGCGAGGGCGGCGGGAAGGTCATGACTTCCAGGACTGGTTCGATGCGGAGATCGTCGTGATGGAAGAGATCCACGAAGCCCGCGAGTGTGGATGAGGAAGCAATGGATCAGGCCGAAGGATCAGGCCGAAACGGTCAATCGGGCTCACCGGGCGACGGCGCCGGAAGCATGTCACCGCTGGTGTCAGCAAGTCTGTTCACACGTGGTGGACACTCGAATACAAGGAGGCGCAACATGAAAGTGCTGGTCGCGACGGATGGATCGAAGTATGGACAATGGGCGCTGAACTGGGTGGGCAAGCTGCCGCTGGCCAAGGCGCCTCGGGTGACGGCGCTGCATGTGGTGGATCGCGCCTGGCTCCGTGGGCCGTTTCGGACAGGACCGGAAATTTTGCGCGTGGACGCGCGCTCGGCAAGAACCATCAAGAAGGCTCAGGAGCAGTTGGCCGCGCTGAAGCTCACGGGCACGGTCCGCAAGGAACAAGGGGCGGTCGCCCCGACAATCTTGAAACGGGCGCCGAAACGGGATGGGCTCCTGGTGGTGGGGAGCAAAGGCCTCGACGCCCTCGACCGCTTCACGCTCGGCAGCGTGTCGACGAAGCTCATCCAGCATGCCACCTGCCCGGTACTCGTCGTCAAGAGCGAGGCGGTGCCGTTGCGGCAGATCGCCTTGGCCACTGATGGATCGCCTGCATCGGCCCAAGCCCTGGAATTTGTGCTGACCAGGTTTCATCCGGATCGTTCGACCGGTAAGGGCAGGCGCGTGCCGATTCATGTGAGCGTGATTCATGTCATCGCACCCCGTTCGTTGGCCCCCTTCGATATCGGAACGACGATCCCTTGGATCAAGCAACGGGAGTTGAAGGTCAAAGAGGTAGGCCGGAAATTAGTCGAACAGAGCGTGCAGAAGCTGATCGAGGCGGGATTCACGGCCGAGCCTCTGTGCCAGTCTGGTAATCCTGCTGACACAATCGTGAAGGCGGCTTCTAAAAAACAGGCCGATCTGATCGTGATGGGGGCCCAAGGGCTGGGCGCGCTTGATCGGTTTTTCCTCGGCAGCGTGTCGACTCGGGTCGTGCAGCACGCTGACTGTGCCGTGCTCGTTGTTCGCTGACAGAGGGAGGACGACCGGGGCGTCTCAAGTATCCGGTGGCACTGGGCCGTTGCGCGTCCCTCGTGGGACTGTCGACGGAGCATGTCAGGCTTGGTTTCAGCTTGTCGGTTCGACGGTGATGAGAGATCGTATGGAAGGATGGGCGCCATGAATGTGCTCGTAGCGGCGGATGGATCGAAGTATGGACGATGGGCGTTGGACTGGGTGGCCCAGCTGCCGTTTGTCGAGCGACCATCTGTGACTGCGCTGCATGTACTGGATCTCCGCGCGCTCCAAGCGCCATATCTATCGCAGGCGGGCACCGAGCGGTACATCCAGAAAGAAATCCAGCGCATGGAAGCGCGCTCGGCCAAAGCTCTCCAGGAAGCCAAACAACAGCTGGCATCGTTGAACCTCACAGGCACAGTCCGCAAGGAGCAAGGGGCGGTCGCCCCGACGATCTTAAAACGTGCGCCGAAACGGGGCGGGTTTTTGGTGGTGGGCAGTCAAGGCCTCGACGCCCTCGACCGCTTCATGCTCGGCAGCGTCTCGACGAAGCTCATCCAGCACGCAACCTGTCCGGTACTCGTCGTCAAGAACGAGGCGGTACCGTTGCGGCGGATTGCCTTGGCGATCGATGGATCGGACGCATCGGCCCAAGCGCTGAAGTTTGTGCTGACCAAATTGCAGCCGGATCGTTCGACCGGCAAGGGCGGGCGCATGCCGATTCATGTGAGCGTGATTCATGTGATGGAGTTCAGCAATTACCAGTTGCTGAAGGAGGCCAGGAAATTACTCAAACAGAGCGTGCGGAAGCTGATCCAGGCGGGATTTACGGCCGAGGCTGTCTGTCAGCCTGGGAAGCCTGCTGAAGAGATCATGACGGTAGCTGCCAATCAGCATGCCAATCTGATCGTGATGGGGGCCCAAGGGCTGGGCGCCATTGCCCGGTTTCTCATCGGGAGCGTGTCGACACGGGTAGTGCAGTACGCGAACTGTGCCGTGCTCGTCGTTCGATGACGGGGGAAGAACGACCGGGGCGTCTCAAGTATCCGGTGGCACTGGGCCGTTGCGCGTCCCTCGTGAGGCTGTCGCCTGAAGCCGTTCACCGCCGGTTTCAGCTTGTCGGTTCGAATGAAGGGGGAACTCAACCGAAAGGATGGGCACCATGAATGTACTCGTAGCGACGGATGGATCGAAGTATGGGCGATGGGGACTGAACTGGGTGGCCATGCTGCCGTTTGTCGAGCCGATAAAGGTAATGGCGCTGCATGTACTGGATTTCCGTACAGTCCGCGCGCTCCGCGGGCCGTTTCTCTCGCAGGCCGAAGGTGAGCGGTACATCCAGGAAGAAATCCAGCGCATGGAAGCGCGCTCGGCCAAAGCTCTCAAGGAAGCCAAACAACAGCTGGCATCGTTGAACCTCACAGGCACAGTCCGCAAGGAGCAAGGGGCGGTCGCCCCGACGATCTTAAAACGTGCGCCGAAACGGGACGGCCTTCTGGTGGTGGGCAGTCAAGGCCTCGACGCCCTCGACCGCTTCATGCTCGGCAGCGTGTCGACGGATCTCATCCAGCATGCGACCTGTCCGGTGCTCGTCGTCAAGAACGAGGCGGTACCGTTGCGGCGGATCGCCTTGGCGATCGATGGATCGGACGCATCGGCCCAAGCGCTGAAGTTTGTGCTGGCCAGGTTTCAGTCGGATCGTTCGACCGGCAAAGGCGGGCGCGTGCCGATTCAGGTGACCGTGATTCATGTGATGCCATTCCTCAAATACCCGGAGCTGAAGGAGGCAGGCCGTAGGCTGGTCGAACAGAGCGCGCAGAAGCTGATCCAGGCAGGATTTACCGCTGAGGTTGTCTGTCAGCTTGGGAAGCCTGCTGAAGAGATCATGAAGGTGGCCTCCAAACACCGCGCCGATCTGATCGTGATGGGGGCCAAAGGGTTGGGCGCCATTGCGCGTTTTTTGTTGGGCAGCGTTTCGACAAGAGTGGTCCAGCACAGTTCCTGCTCGGTCCTCGTCGTGAGATAGCCTCGTGGTGACATTCGTCTATTCTGTCAGGTTGGGGAGAGCTGTCAGGCCTCTGTTTGACAGCTCTCTCACCATGTCCTTATTGCGCAACCGAACGAAGCCCTGTGCGAGAGTCCGTGCGCGGTGCTCGTGTTTCGGCAGCAGAAGGATGCGGGGGATGGGTAACACCAACGGGAACTGTCAGTCGCGCGAGGGCGTGACGCCTTCCACAACAGATGGATGCTGGCGGTGTTACGCGACCGCTGACCTCAGGAGGTGAAGACATGATGGTGAAGACGAAGGCAACCAAGGGGCCGATGAATTCGTAGGGAACGGCGAAGACGCGTGGCGCGGTTGCCGCGAAGGCCATGATCTCGAAGACTGGTTCGACGCGGAGCGATTGTGATGGAAGCGAGGCGCGAAGCTTCCTATATGAGCAGAATTGAACAGATCCCAGATTGTCCAGTTGGATAAGGTTAGCCGGGCTGGAGACACAAATGAGCGTGTGTTTGAAGGAGACAAGCCTACGAGATCGACCGCCACGGCCATGCTCGCGGTAGTCGGGGGCGTGGCCTGGGCGGACTGGTCGAAAAGATAAGCGTCAGGGTTTTGGTTCAATGCAGGGCGCCGAGAAGAACATCGACGAACGCCCGGAGGACCGCAACGGGATATTACATCATTGCGTCAGGGTGGCATTGACGAGGAACTCTTCGACGCCCTCCCCGGATTCGAAGCGCAGGCGAATGGATAAAAGTCCGCTTGCTGCCTGGGGATTGGCACAGATTAAACAAGGGAGCATGCGATGGGAACAACAATGAAAGCGTTCGTGATGGAAGGCATCGGCAAGGTCGGCTTCATGGAGAAGCCCATTCCGAGCGAGGTCGGGCCCAACGACGCCATTATCAAGACGACTCGGGCGCTCGTGTGTACGTCGGATGTCCACACCGTGAAGGGTGCCATCGGGAATCGAGAGAACCTGACGCTGGGGCATGAGGCCGTGGGCATAGTATACAAGCTCGGCAGCCAGATTAAAGACTTTCGCGAAGGGGATCGCGTGGCGGTCAATGCGATCACGCCTTGCTACACCTGCGACAACTGCCTGCGGGGGTACTCCTCTCAGTGTGGGCAACTCCTCGGCGGCTGGAAGTTTGCCAACATCAAAGACGGGAGCTTTGCCGAGTATTTTCACGTGAATGCCGCCGACGGGAATCTGGTCCGCATCCCCGATTCTGTGTCGGATGACAGCGCGGTGTACACGTGCGACATGATGTCTACCGGGTTTATGGGGGCCGAGCGGGCGAACATTCCGCTAGGCGGAACCGTTGCCGTGTTTGCACAAGGACCGGTTGGGTTGATGGCGACGGTCGGCGCACGGTTACTGGGCGCTGGGTTGATTATTGCCGTGGAAAGCATGCCTGGACGGCAGCAACTGGCCAAGCAGTTCGGCGCGGACGTGGTGGTGGATTTTACTAAGGTTGATCCGGTCGAGGAGATTCTACGGTTGACGGGAAGTCAGGGAGTGGATTCAGCCATTGAATGTCTCGGTGCGCAAGTGACTTTTGAAGCGTGCGTGAAGGCCACGCGTCCTGGCGGCACAATTTCGGTGGCAGGCTACTTCGGAGATGGCGACTACGTAAAGATTCCTCGGCTGGCCTGGGGCGTGGGCCTTGGCGACAAGACGATCCGCACGGGGCTCTGTCCAGGGGGGAGAGAACGGATGGCCCGCCTGATCCGCTTGCTCGAAGTCGGTCGCGTGGACCCGTTGCCCATGACCACGCATCGGTTTGCATTCGACCAGGTCGATCGGGCATTCCGTCTGATGGAGACCAAGGAAGACGGCATCATCAAGCCCTTGATCAGCTTTCACGGATGACAGTCTCCGCCGCGTATTGCCAGGATTAAGGGGATGACTATGGAACTCTGGGCAAGTACTCGGCGGGATCGCTCCGATCATCGGCATCGTGGACGTGATCGTGCTGCTGAAAGGCAGGAGAAAGAAAGTCCGTTGAACCGGTGGGCCGGAGAGGCGGCTCTGCTGTATTCAGACATAGGAGATCCAACATGGAAAAACACAGAACGTTGAGATCACGGAGGGTGCGCTGGGGTGCCCTCGCCATCCTGGGGCTGGTGGGGTGGCTGGTGATCGGTGCGACGCCGATTGTCGCGCTGGACGTCTCACCGGCGCAGGAACCACGCATCGAGATCGCCATCCGCGACTTCACGTACGTGCGCACCAAGATGGAGCCAATTCGCGCGGGGACGCCGATGGTGTTCGTCATCCACAACGAGGACGCTGTCCGGCATGGATTCATCTCGCCTCTCTTCCTGGGCCGCTCCGTTCAGGGGGAAGGCGAAGGTATCGAGGCCTTCGGAACGGGCATCGAAGGATTCCACCTCGATCCCGGCAAGACGTTGGCGATCCGCCTGACGCCTGATCGACAGGGAAAGATGACGTTCCGCTGCGATCTGCACCCGGAGGTGCAAGGGGAATTGTACTTGCTCGACGTGCCGGTCGGGTAATCTCCGGGAAAGTCTGTCATGTTGAGAACGGCGGCGGGGCGGGGCATGGCCCTGCACAAATGGAGAGGTGATCTATGATCGGTCAATCCGTCCGTCTCACCACGATCCGGGGCATCGAGGTCGGCCTCCACTATTCCTGGTTCATCATTTTCTTTCTGATTACCTTTTCACTCACCACGCGGTTTGCCTCGGAACACCCGCACTGGACGACGGTCGAGCACTACACTGTGGCAATTGCTACCAGCCTGCTGTTTTTCACGTCGATTCTCCTCCACGAATTGGCCCACAGTTTCGTGGCACTGGCCAAGGGCATTCCCGTCCGAACGATCACTCTGTTTGCGTTCGGCGGGGTGGCGCAAATCGGGCGTGAGCCTGACCGTCCGCTGACGGAATTTCAGATTGCGATTGCGGGGCCGATTGCCAGCGCCTTGCTGGCCGCAGGATTCTGGGTCGTCGCTCATTTGGCCGGCGGTCAGGTGGAGCATCTCTCGGCCTTAGCCGGCTGGCTGTCGTCGATCAACATGATGTTGGCGGTGTTCAACCTGGTCCCGGGCTTCCCGCTCGACGGAGGCCGGATCTTCCGGGCGGTCCTCTGGTATTTTACCGGAAACTTCTCGAAGGCCACGCGAATCGCGGCCGGCTCCGGGCAGCTTGTCGGGTATGGAATCATTCTTGGCGGGATCTGGACAGGGTTGATCACCGGGAGCTGGTTCAGCGGACTGTGGCTGGCCTTCATCGGCTGGTTCTTGCTGAATGCGGCGCAGGAGAGCGTCCTGCAAGTGAGTGTCCAGTCGGCTTTGAGCGGACTCGTGGCTGAAGACATCATGACGCGGGACTGTCCGACCGTGTCCGGTCGGATGAGTCTGGCCGAGTTGGTGCAGGAGCATATTCTCAAGACAGGACAGCGGTGCTTCGTGGTGGCCGAGGGCAGCCGCTTGGATGGATTGGTGACCCTCCATCAGATCAAAGGAGTGTCACAATCCCGATGGACGGACGTATCCGTCGAGGAGGCGATGACGCCCTTGGCGAAGCTGCGCCTGGTGGCGCCAGAGACCCCAGTCCTGGAGGTGTTACAGGCGATGAAAGGCGAGGACATCAATCAGGTGCCGGTCGCGAAAGGCGGGCAGCTCGTGGGCATGCTCACGCGCGATCATATTTTACGGGTCCTTTCCGCCAAGATGGAGCTGGGCACACAAGCCACGCGTGTGAGCGGCTAAGACGGGAGGCATTGGGAAGGACGGTCTGCACAAGGAGAAGAACAGGATGAAGGCGCTACTGGCAGTCGATCAGTCACAGGATGCCCAGGTGGCCGCGCGGTTCTTAGAGGCCGTCCAGCTTCCCCGCGGCATGGCCTTGTTGGGCGTGCATGTCACCGAAGTCGCGCATATGGCGATTCGTTTTCCGGCCAGCAGATTATGCTGGCCGACTGGCGCAAAGAGGCAGCGACTGACGCGCGTCGATTGATCGACCGACTCGTACCACCCCTCCGTGCGCTAGGGCTGCGGGTGCGCCCCCTGGTGAGAGAAGGGTTGCCGGCGCTCCTGTTGCTGAACACGGTGGAGCGCATGCTGGCCGATCTTGCCATCCTGGGTTCCCATGGCTACTCACGTTTCATGCGGTTCTTGCTCGGCAGTGTCAGCGAGTTATTGGTAAGCGGAGCGCCATCGTGAGGATCTGATCGTGATGGGTTCTAAAGGGCTCACGGGGCTCGATCGGTATCTGTTAGGGAGCCTGTCGCGCAAGGTCGCGCGGCACGCCTTTTGTTCGATGTCGGTCGTGAGGCGGAGCGTCGATAAAGGAGAAGGGCCGATGGTCTGGCTTGAAGGGCTCGTGCCGTGGGCGATCTTTCTGCTGAGCGCAGCGGTGATCGTCTATGCGGGGACGAAACTGTCCGGCTATGGCGATCAGCTCGCGAAGCTCACCGGTTTGGGTGGGTTGTGGATCGGGGTCGTGCTGATGGCCGCCGCCACGTCGCTGCCGGAAGTCTTCACGACCGTCAGTGCCGGGTGGCTGAACGCACCGGATCTCGCGGCTGGCGATCTGTTCGGCGCCGGCATGAGCAACATGCTAACACTGGGGCTGATCGATCTCCTCCATCGACAGAAGCGAGTCTGGCAACAGGCCGCGCTGGGACACACACTCACTGCTGCGTTGGCGATGGTGCTGACGGGCCTTGCCGCGTTCTTCGTACTGTTGCCGGCCAATGTGACTCATGCCGGTGTTGGACTTGGGAGCCTGATCCTCTTGGTCCTCTATGTGTTGGGCATGAGGGTTATCTTCCGGCAGGAAGACATGGAGCACCGCCAACGGGAACGGGAAGCATTGGTCGAAGGAACCATGGTCAAGCAGGATGCCGCCAGTCGACGAGCCGAGCTGCGCCGCGCAATCATCGGGTTCTCTGTGTGCGCCCTGATATTACTTGTGGCCGCACCGTTCTTGGCCTGGTCCGCTCAACGTATCGCCGAAGAGACCGGCACCACCGCGACGTTTATCGGGACGTCCTTAGTCGCCATCACGACCTCTTTGCCGGAACTGGTTGTTGCGATCGGCGCGGTTCGATTGGGCGCGTTCGATTTAGCCGTGGGGAACCTGTTCGGGAGCAATGCTTTCAACATGGCGGCGTTCTTGTTCGCCGATCTGGCCTATCGCGAAGGCGGCTTGCTGAGCAGTGTGAGCTCAACCCATGCCCTCACCGCGCTGTGGTCCATTCTGATGATGAATATCGGGCTGATGGGGATCATCTATCGAGCTGAGAAACGGTTCATGCTGATCGAGCCGGATAGTCTGCTGATGATCGCCAGCTATGTGCTGGGTCTGTGGCTTCTGTTTAAATAGGAGATCGGATCGTTATGGAACAGGCATCTCCGGCACCGTCAACCTCCTGGCATGCAAGGTCGGCGGAGGCTGTGGCGAGCGCCCTCTCTACGAATCAAGAGACCGGTCTTTCCGCTGACGAAGCGGCCCGGCGGCAGGCGAGCGAGGGGTTCAACGAGCTGCCCGAGGCCCCGCCGCCTTCGCTGATTCGGCTATTTCTCTCCCAGTTCACGAGCGTCATTGTCTGGGTGCTGATCGGGGCGGCGATCCTCTCGGGATTGTTGGAAGACTGGCTCGATGCGGCGGCGATCTTGGCCATTGTGTTGCTCAACGGCCTGCTCGGGTTCGTGCAAGAGTTTCGAGCCGAGCGGTCTTTGGCCGCGCTCCGAAAGATGTCGGTGGCGACGGCGCGAGTGATCCGTGACGGCATCCTCCGGTCCATCCCCGCGCGGGAATTGGTGGCCGGAGATATCATCCTCCTGGAAGCGGGCGACCGTATCCCAGCGGATGCTCGGCTCATCTATGCTGCGAATTTTCAGGCGCAAGAAGCGTCGCTGACGGGTGAGTCGACGCCGGTCCAGAAACATGCCGAAGCTCTCGAAGGAGCCGACATGCCCTTGGCCGACCGGACCAATATGGCATTCATGGGCACCGTCGCGGTCTCAGGCAAGGCTCGCGCGCTGGTCGTCGCAACAGCGCTCCGAACGGAGCTGGGCCGGATCGCCTCGATGATTCAGAAGGAGTCGGAGGCTGAACGGGCAGAAACCCCGCTGCAACGCCGCCTGGAACAATTCGGCTATACCCTCTTGTGGCTGGCGCTGGCAGTTGTGACGGTCGTGTTTGCCTTGGGCTATCTGCGTGGCGAACCGTTGGTGACCATGTTCATGACCTCGGTGAGTTTGGCTGTGGCGGCTGTGCCGGAAGGTCTCCCCACGGTGGTGACGATTACATTGGCGCTGGGGGTCACCCGCATGGTCAAGCGGCATGCGCTCATCCGCAAACTGCCGGCAGTCGAAACGCTTGGATCGGCCACGGTCATCTGCACAGATAAAACCGGGACGCTCACCAAGAACGAAATGACGGTGACGAGATTGCTCGCCGGAGACCGGGTATTCGAAGTTACGGGCGAAGGGTATGAGCCGGTGGGGGAAATCAGAGAAACAAGTTCTGAGTTAAAAGTTCTGAGTGCTGAGTTATCCGGAAAAGGAATTGAGCTTCGCTCCGATCACTCAGAACTCAGAACCCAGAACTCAGAACCGAGCCAGTCACCCGCTTTGCGCGAACTGCTGACCGCTGCCGCGCTGTGCAACGGGGCGACATTACGAGAGAAGGATGGAACCTGGCAGGTGATCGGCGATCCGACGGAAGGAGCCCTTCTGGTTGTCGCGGCGAAGGCAGGGCTTACGATCGAGAAACTCGATTCGGCCTATCAGTTTCTCGGAGAGGCGCCGTTCGATTCAGAGCGCAAGATGATGACGATCGTACGGCGGACGCCGGATGGGCCGGTCGCGTTCGTCAAAGGCGCGCCGGATGTCTTATTGCGGCATTGTACGCACCGGTTGGCCATGGACGGCACGATCGAACCGATCACGGAATCCATTCGTGCCGCCACCCTTGAAGCGAATACATCGTTCGCGCATCAGGCATTGCGCGTGCTGGCGATGGCCCATCGTCGATTGGAACGCGAGCCTGACGCCTATCGCGCGGATGAGTTGGAACACCAGCTGGTGTTTCTTGGGCTTGCAGCCATGAAGGACCCGCTGCGACCGGAAGCAAAGGCAGCCGTTCAGGTCTGCCGCGACGCCGGCATACGCACGGTCATGATCACGGGAGACCATAAGGGTACCGCAGCGGCGATTGCGGGAGAGCTCTACGGGGCGGGCAGCCACGTGGAAGCCTTGTCCGGGATGGAACTCGATCGCCTGTCCGACGAGGAACTGGCTAGTACCGTGGAGCAGGTGACGGTCTATGCCAGGGTCTCGGCGGAACACAAACTGCGTATCATCCAGGCTTGGAAACGCCGAGGCGCGATCGTGGCGATGACGGGAGACGGCGTGAACGATGCGCCTGCGATCAAGGCAGCGGATATCGGCATCGCGATGGGGATCACCGGAACCGATGTGACGAAAGAAGCCGCCGATATGGTGGTGACAGACGACAATTTCGCCTCCATCGCCGCGGCGGTGGAAGAAGGGCGGGGGGTCTTCGACAATATCCGGAAGGCCGTCCATTTCCTCCTGTCGTGCAATTTGAGCGAAGTGCTGGTTATGCTGTTTGCGGCGCTACTGGGCCTGCCCTTGCCGCTCCTGCCGATTCAGATTCTCTGGATGAATCTCGTGACGGACGGCATCCCGGCTTTGGCGCTGGCGGTCGATCCCAAGGCGCCCGATCTGATGAAGCGTCCGCCTCGCCGGCCGGAGGCTCGGCTGCTGGACGGCGGACGATTACTGGAGATCGGCGGAGAGGGGTTGATGCTGGGGTTGATCGCGTTAGGCGCGTTCAGCTATAGCCTCTATGGTCTGCATCAAGAACTCGATCAGGCCAGGACGGTAGCCTTCACGGTGCTGGTGGTGGCGCAACTGGTGCATGTCTTCAACTGCCGGAGCGAACGGCTGTCGCTCTTTCAGTTGGGCGTCTGGACGAACCGTCCGCTGGTGTGGGCCTTCCTCGTTTCGCTGGTTGTGCAGGTGGCAGTGCTCACTGTCCCAGCCGTCGCGCCGATCTTCAAGGTCGCCTGGGTGCCGATCGAAGATTGGGTATTGATGGGGGCCGCCGGCCTGCTGCCTTTCGTGATCATGGAATCGATCAAATGGCTGAGACGCCGATGAATGTGTTGGCAATCAATAGTGGAAGTTCGTCCTTGAAGTTCAAGGTCGTCGATTTCGACGAATCTTCGAAGACCACCGCCCGCTTCACCACGAACAGTCGGTATGAAGGGTTCATAGAAGACATCGGATCGACGGCGAAGCTGATGCTCCGTCTCGCTGGAAAAACGGTCGTGCAGACTAGAGGGAATGTGCCGACCCATGCTGAAGCGGTCCGGTGCATGATGCAGCTGTTGGAGGAATCGAGCAAGCTCGAAGGACGAGATATCCACATCGAGGCGGTCGGGCATCGCGTGGTGCATGGAGGCGAGCGATTTCGAGAACCGGTCGTGATCGACGACGACGTGGTGGTAGCCATCGACCGATTGGTCGAACTCGCGCCACTCCATAATCCTGGCTCGATCGCCGGGATCAAGGGCGCTCGTGCGGTCATGGGATCACAGATCCCGATGGTCGCCGTGTTCGATACCGCCTTTCACGGGTCGATGCCGCTCGTGGCCACGTCCTATGCCATCGATGTGGATCTGGCGCACAAGCACGGCATCCGTCGTTATGGATTTCATGGCATTGCCCATGCGTCGCTGGCGGGCATCTGTGCCGCAGCAGTCAATCGCCCACTCGGCGAACTCCGGCTCATCACGTTGCAACTCGGCAATGGCTGCTCCGCGACCGCGATCGATCGGGGGCGATCGGTAGATACATCCATGGGATTTACGCCGCTTGAAGGTTTGGTGATGGGGACTAGATCTGGCGATCTGGACCCGGCAGTGGTCTGGCATCTTGTTCGGAGGGAAGGTCTGTCGGTCGATGAGATTGAACGTCTCTTGAATGAACGTTCTGGCCTTTTGGGGGTGTCGGGTGTTTCGCACGACATGCGCGATGTGCTGAAGGCAGCCGAAGGCAAACCTGATTCACGCGCCGCGCTCGCGGTGGACCTGTTTTGCTATCGCGTCAGGAAGTACATCGGTGCGTACTTGGCTGTGCTGGGAGGCGCCGATGCGCTTGTCTTCGGCGGCGGCATCGGCGAACATGCACCGGCCATCCGTGCTCGGATCTGCGAGGGGATGGACTGGTGCGGGCTGCGGCTCGACAGGCTGCTCAATCAATCGGTTGTAAAGATCGCTCCTGGCGACGCGATGAAGATCAGTGAAGAAGGGGCACCGCTGGCCTGTTATGTGGCGGGTGTCGATGAAGAGATGGAGATCGCGCGCGCCACGCGCGACTGCGTGCTGAAGAGGCCGCCCGTGTCGTTCCCTTCGACTGCGCTCAGGACAGGCGTGAAAGGTGAAGCGTGAAGCGTGAAGCGTGGTTCGCTCGGGAGTGGAGTTACTGGTTTCTAGTTTCAGGTTCCAAGTTTAGGGTACGACCAGGAATTTCAGCAATCCGAAACGAACAACTTGAAACCAGAAACCAGAAACATGAAACTAGAAACTTAAAGCGCTTGAACGAGATACGCTTTACAGGCACGACCACGAAGCTGGCGTGTTAGTTATGGAGTAACAACCATGAAGTCTGCGTTAGGTAAAAAAGAGTTGGCGCTGATCGATGCCTATTGGCGGGCGGCCAATTATCTGTCTGTCGGTCAAATTTATCTCTACGACAACCCCTTGCTGAAGAAGCCGCTGACGCGCGCGCACATCAAGCCACGGTTGCTCGGTCACTGGGGGACGACACCGGGGTTGAACTTCATCTATGTCCATCTGAACCGCCTCATCAAGGAGCAGGATCTCAACATGATCTATATCGCCGGGCCAGGCCATGGGGGACCTGGGATTGTGGCGAACACCTATCTCGAAGGTACCTACAGCGAAGTCTATCCCAATATCTCGCAGGACGAACGGGGTATGAAACGGCTGTTCAAACAGTTTTCATTCCCTGGCGGTATTCCCAGTCATGTGGCGCCGGAAACCCCTGGCTCCATCCACGAAGGCGGTGAATTGGGGTATTCACTTTCACATGCGTACGGAGCTGTGTTCGACAATCCCGATTTGATCGCAGCCTGCGTGGTCGGCGACGGTGAGGCGGAGACCGGTCCCCTCGCGACGAGTTGGCATTCCAATAAATTTCTGAACCCACTCACCGACGGCGTGGTCCTGCCCATTCTCCATCTGAACGGGTACAAAATCGCGAATCCCACGGTCCTGGCCCGTATCAGTCATGACGAGCTGGATCATCTCTTTCGCGGCTACGGCTACCTTCCCTATTTCGTCGAAGGTCACGATCCCCTGAAGATGCATCGGCTCATGGCCTCCACCCTCGATGCCGTGATGCGGGATATTCAGCGTATCAAATCCTCCGCACGCCGAGACGGTGCCATGAAGCGACCGCTCTGGCCCATGATTGTGCTCCGGACGCCCAAAGGCTGGACCGGTCCGAAGCAGGTCGATGGCAAGCGGACCGAAGATTATTGGCGCTCACATCAAGTGCCCATGGGCGACATGGACAAACCGGCTCACATGAAGATCCTCGAACAGTGGATGAAGAGTTACAAGCCAGAGGAGCTGTTTACAAAAGCAGGGGGATTGAAGCCCGCACTAGCTGAACTGGCGCCCAAGGGCACGCGCCGCATGAGTGCGAATCCTCACGCGAACGGCGGCCTTCTTCTCAAAGACCTGCGTCTGCCTGATTTCCGCGACTATGCCGTCAAGGTCACAAAGCCAGGCGCCATTGACGTCGAGTCTACCCGCCTCATGGGGACATTCCTGCGGGACACGATGAAGCTGAACATGGAAAGCCGGAACTTTCGCCTCTTCAGCCCGGACGAGAACAATTCAAACCGCTGGCAGGATGTATTGGAAGTGACCAACCGCGCCTGGATGGCGGATCGCTATCCCTACGACGACCATCTGGCGTCGGACGGCCGGGTCATGGAGATGCTCAGCGAGCATCAGTGCCAGGGCTGGCTGGAAGGGTATCTCTTGACCGGTCGGCACGGGTTCTTCTCCTGTTACGAGGCGTTCATCCACATCATCGACTCGATGTTCAATCAGCATGCCAAGTGGCTGAAGGTCTGCGGACATATCCCCTGGCGGAGACCGATCGCTTCGCTGAATTATCTCTTGTCTTCCCACGTCTGGCGGCAAGACCATAATGGATTCAGTCATCAAGATCCTGGCTTCATCGACCACGTCGTGAATAAGAAGGCCGAGATCATCCGGGTCTATCTGCCGCCCGATGCCAATACGCTCTTGTCTGTCACAGACCACTGTCTGCGCAGCCGGAATCACGTCAATGTTATCGTGGCGGGCAAACAATCGGCGCCGCAGTGGCTCAACATGGACGAGGCGCTCAAGCACTGCGCCGCCGGCATCGGCATCTGGGAATGGGCGAGCAACGACAGAAACAGCGAGCCGGATGTCGTGATGGCCTGCTGCGGCGATGTGCCCACGCTGGAAACGCTGGCTGCCGTGTCGTTGCTGCGCGCCTATTTGCCCGACGTCAAAGTACGTGTGGTCAACGTCGTGGACCTCATGAAGCTACAACCGCCCAATGAACATCCGAACGGCTTGCCCGACAAGGATTTCGATGCCCTGTTCACGAGGGATAAGCCGATCATCTTTGCCTTCCACGGCTACCCCTGGTTGATTCATCGATTGACCTATCGGCGCACCAACCACAAGAACCTGCATGTGCGCGGGTACAAGGAAGAAGGGACGACCTCGACCCCGTTCGATATGGTGGTGATGAACGATCTCGATCGCTTCCACCTGGTCGCGGATGTCATCGACCGGATCCCCCTGCAAGGCTCCCGCGCGGACTATGCCAAACAGGCCCTCCGCGACAAGCGCTTTGAGCACAAACAATACATCGCCAAATATGGCGAGGACATGCCGGAGATCCGCAACTGGAAGTGGTCCTTATGACGATAAGGCCAAGTGCTTCTAGCAGGGCGCGTAAGTGTGAAGCGTCGTTCGTGAAGCGTATCTCGTTTTCAGATTCGGACACTTCACGCTTCACGTTTCACAGAGGACGAGGGATTATTTTCCTTGTCGCCTTTGCGTTCGCTGGACTAATTGCTTGCGAGAGGACTCCCGACCAAGCGCAGGAGGCCAAGCAGGCCGTTGTGGCCGACAGGCCGGGAGTGCTTCATCTCACAGCCGAACAACTTGCGCAGACGGTGATCGAGGTCACGCCGGTTGTCCGTGGGGCGTTGCTGATACCGCGGGAATTTCCCGCCACCGTGCAAGCCAACGAAAATGAACTGGCTGAGGTGACTGCGCTCATCAGGGGCCGGGTGGTGAAGGTCTATGTGGATGTCGGCCAAGACGTGAAGAAAGATGCCTTGCTGGCCATGTTGCACAGCACCGATCTCGGGCTCGCAGAAGGGGCCTATCTGAAAACTGCGGCCAAGCTGCACGAAGCGAAACTGGCGTACGAGCGCGCCAGGGACCTGCATGAACAAAAGGTGGTGAGCCTGGCTGAGTTGCAGCGACGCGACGCTACGATGAAAACGGTACGAGCCGAAGCGCATGAGGCGCACAACCGTCTGGACCTACTCGGTGTCCCCCGGCAGGAACTCGAGCGGCTGGATCGAGAACATACGATCCAGGCTGACGTGGCGTTGCGCGCGCCGTTCGATGGACGGGTCATCATGCGCAATATCACGAGGGGTGAGGTGGTCGAGATGGAGCAGAAGCTCTTCACCGTCGCGGATCTTTCGGCTGTGTGGGTGGTCGGCAACGTGCCGGAGAAGGACGTCCAGTTCATCCGGAAGGACCAGAAGGTCAATGTGATTGTGTCCGCCTATCCTCATGCCGTTGTTCCGGGCACGATTACCTACGTCGGCGATGTGCTCGACCCGGCCACCCGTACGATGCGCTTGCGGGTGACGGTGTTGAACCCTGCGTGGTTGCTGAAACCGGAAATGTTTGCCACCGTCCTGGTCTATGCAGCGGCGACCCCGGATGCGCTGACTGTGCCGCTCGCGGCCGTCCAAAACGGGCCGAGCGGCAAGATCGTGTTCGTTCAGCGGGGGACGAACGACTTTGACGTGCGAACGGTCAAGGTGGGAAGCGAGCAGGGAGAGGTGGTGACGCTGTTGGACGGGGTGAGAGAAGGTGAGCAGGTTGTGACCAAGGGATCGTTCGTCCTCAAGTCTGAGATGGAACGGCACAAAATCGAGCCAGCGCCGTGATCGCCGCTCTTCTGGAGTTCTCACTGCGCCAACGGGCATTGGTTATCGGACTGGCCACGCTGCTTTGCGTCGCCGGTGTCTTCGCTTATCAGTCGATTCCGATCGACGCCTACCCCGATGTGACGAACATCCAGGTGCAGGTGCTGACCGATGCACCGGGTCTTTCGCCGGTCGAGGTCGAACGATTCATCACCTATCCGCTCGAACTCCAGATGACCGGCCTGCCTGGTTTAGCGGAGATCCGATCGCTTTCAAAATTTGCCATCTCTCAGATCACGGTCGTGTTCAACGACGATGTGGATATCTACTTCGCCCGCCAATTGGTCCTCGAACGGATCATGGCGGCAAAAAAGCGCTTGCCCGAGGGGCTAGAGCCTGTCATGGCCCCTGTCAGCACCGGGTTGGGCGAGATTTATCAATATTATCTGGAAGGGCCGAATGCGACGGCAACCGATCCCAACGTCGTCGAGACGGAGTTGACGGATCAGCGCACGATGCAGGACTGGGTCCTACGCCCGCTGCTCAAAAGTGTGCCGGGCGTGATCGATGTGAACGGCATGGGTGGGTTCGTTAAACAGTATCAAGTCCTGGTCGATCCGGCCAAGCTCCGCAAGTTCGACCTGGCGCTCCACCACATCTACGACGCGGTGGCGAAGAATAATGCCAATGCCGGGGGCAACGTGCTGGAGCGTCATGGGGAGCGCGCGATCGTCCGCGGCCTGGGCCTGATCAAGACCGTGAACGATATCGAGTCCATCATCGTGAAAGAGTCAGGCGGCACGCCGGTCTTCGTCCGCGATGTCGCGGAGGTCCGCATCGGCCACGCCGTTCGCCATGGGGCGGCTGTGCTCAATGGGGAGCGGGAGGCCGTGATAGGGACGGTGCTCATGATACGCGGGGGCAATGCGCGTCAGGTAGTCGAGGCGGTCAAGACCAAGGTGGACGATCTGCAGCAGCATCAGATCCTTCCCGTCGGCACGAAGATCCTGCCTTTTTACGATCGCATCGAGTTGGTCACGGCAGCCATCGATACGGTGCGGAATGCTTTGATCGAAGGGATCGTGCTGGTGGCCCTTGTCTTCTTTTTCTTTCTGGGTCATGCGCGCAGCGCCATCGTGGTGACGGCCACGCTCATCGTGACCCCCCTGATCACGTTCATCGTGATGCAGCAGGTGGGGCTCTCCGCCAACTTAATGACGCTCGGTGGGCTGGCCATCGCCATCGGCGAGATCGCGGACGGGACGCTGGTCGTGGTGGAAAACGTCTATCGGCACCTGGCGCTGAACAATGGCGCAACGAAGAAGAGCACGTCGGAGGTGATTTTTCAGGCCACGAAAGAAGTGGGCCGTCCGATCCTGTTCGGCATTCTGATCATCAGCGTCGTCTTCCTGCCGTTGATGACGCTCCACGGCATGGAAGGAAAGATGTTCGCGCCGCTGGCCTATACCCTGGTGATTGCGCTGCTGGCCTCGGTGGTCGTCACGCTCACGCTCGCGCCAGTCTTGGCGTCCGTGATGTTGCGCGGGGATCATCTGGAAGAGACGCGCCTCACGCGATGGATGAAGGAAGGGTATCTGCCGATGATCACCTGGACGCTCCGGCATCGCAGCCTGGTGCTCGGTGGCTCCACGGCGCTCGTGCTCCTCAGCTTCAGCCTTGTCCCATTCATAGGGAGGGAGTTCATTCCCATCTTGGATGAAGGAGCCCTCACACCGCTCATCATCCGTCTCCCCAGCGTGTCGCTGCCCGAGTCCATTGAAATGGAAAAGCGGGCGCTGCAAGCTCTGCGCAAGTTTCCGGAGGTCCGTCTGGCGGTCGGCAAGATCGGCCGCTCGGAGATCGCCAATGAGCCGCAGGAGCCCAACGAAAGCGATCCGGTCGTGCTGCTCCATCCGCGCGACACATGGACGACGGCCAGGACTAAATCCGATCTGGTCGAGGCGATGCGAGGACGTCTGGCCGAGATTCCCGGTATTTCCTTCTTGATGAGCCAGCCCATCCAGCAACGGGTGGATGAATTGATTTCCGGAGTCAAGACGGAAGTCGCCATTAAGTTGTTCGGGGACGATCTCGATGTCTTGAAGGAGAAGGCGGAGCAGATTGCCGCCATCATGAAGACGGTCGAGGGGGTGAAAGACCTGAGGGTGGAGCAGATCGCCGGCCAGCCCTATCTCACCGTCGACATCGACCGACGGAAGATCGCCCGCTTCGGCATTAACGTGGCCGATGTGCAGGAGATCGTGGCCACCGCGATCGGCGGCGAGGCGGCGACCTATGTCTACGAAGGCGAGCGGCGGTTTGAGCTGACGCTGCGGTTCCCGGAAGCGCAACGCAACAGCATCGGTACCATCGGAGAGATCAGAGTGAAGTCCGCGTCCGGCGCGCTGATCCCGATGAGCGAACTCGCCACGATCGAGATGCGCGAAGGCCCGTCCCGCATCAGCCGTGAACATGTGAAACGTCGCATCTACATCGGCTTCAACGTCGTCGGGCGCGATATCGGCAGCGTCGTGGATGAAGGGCGGCAGAAGCTGGAACAACAGATACACCTGCCAGAAGGGTACCAGGTGACGTGGGGTGGGGCGTTCGAGAATATGGAGCGAGCCAATGCGCGACTGTTGATCATTGTGCCGATCACGCTGGGGCTCGTGTTCTTTCTCCTTGTCTGGACCTTTCACTCGTTGCGCTACGCGGCGTTGATCGTCATCAATCTTCCCTTCGCCGCAATCGGGGGCGTCGTGGCTCTGTGGCTCAGTGGGGAATACCTGAGTGTGCCGGCGTCGATCGGGTTCATTGAATTGTTCGGCCTTGCGGTCGGGAACGGGATCATGCTGGTTTCCTATATCAATCAGTTGCGCAATGAAGGTACCCAGATGGATCAGGCGATCATCAGCGGTTGCGTCCTCCGGCTCCGCCCGGTTGTGATGACGATGATGACGACGCTGGTGGGTCTGCTGCCGTTGGTGCTTGCGCAGGGGATCGGGGCAGAGGTGCAGCGGCCGCTCGCGACCGTCGTCATCGGCGGCCTCTTCACCTCGACCTCGCTCACGTTGGTCTTGCTGCCGGTCTTGTATCGATGGTTTGCCGAAAAGGAAGCGGGGAAGGAGCATACGCCGGAGTGGGTGTGAGGGAGGGAGAGTCAGCTGACGAAGGACGGGCAGCGTCGATGGCGACATCATGCGATGGCTTCGTCGAGCCGTTGGCCTCCGGGACATTCGTCGCGTACTCCTATGAAGCTGCGCCGGGACGGCGCAATGTCGTCGGACACTTGCATTTAGTGCCGCTAGGCATTTGTCTCTTGCTATGTCGCCACGTGTGGGTCCGGTCTATAGGTCAAGATGTTCGCATGAGACTGCTGAACATGGGTTTTCGGTGCCACTTCTCATCGACGGGCCATCAAGCGTATATCTAACGGAGTAAGGAGCCCGACTGTGCAAGACTGGGGTATCTATGCGCACAACGCCGCCTCACTGTTTGTCATTGCCAACCCATTGGGGGCGACGTCCCTGTTCATGAGTCTGACCAATAGACAAACTGGGGAACAGAGAATACGGACGGCACGAGTCACCGCGACGACAGTGGCGATTGTTCTCATCACCGCCGTGTTCGTAGGGGATGCCTTGCTCAGATTCTTCGGAATTCGCATGGCATCATTTCGCGCCGGTGGAGGAATCCTTATCCTCTTGATGGCCATCGCCATGCTGCAGGCTCGACCGAGCCCGATCCATCACACCACGGAAGAAACGGAAGAAGCCGAAATGAAGGGTGGCGTGGCCGTGGTCCCCTTGGGCATCCCGCTCGTGGCCGGACCCGGTGCGATCAGCACCGTCATCATCTACGCCGACCAAGCTGCGACGTGGCTTGATACCGTCTTTCTTGTGCTGACAGTCCTGTTCGTCGCAGGGTCGGTGTGGATCGCGCTGCGTCTGTCGGACCGCGTCAGAAACATCCTAGGCACAACGGGCATTAACATCGTCACCCGGTTGCTGGGATTGATATTGGCGGCCGTAGGAGTCGAATTCATTGCCGATGGCCTGGCCCAACTCCTTCCGGGTTTGGCGAGTCGTCAGTAGGACATGGTGACCTTAGAAACATGCTTGCCCACACCATTGGGTACGAGATGAGGAGACGGCTGGTTGGTGCGACACACACGGTGTTTCTCTTCGATGTCGACAACACCCTCCTCGACAACGACCGAGTGACGGACGATCTCAAGCGCCATCTTGAACAGACGGTGGGACATGAACGGCAGGAAAACTACTGGGCGATCTTCGAGCGGTTACGAACGGAACTCGGCTATGCCGACTACTTGGGGGCGCTCCAGCGTTTTCGGGTCGAACATCCCCGCGATCCACAAGTATTGACGGTCTCTCACTTTCTGGTGAACTATCCATTTGCAGATCGATTGTTTCCGAACGCGCTCGATGCGGTGGAACATGTGAAGCAATGGGGTAAGGCGGTCATCCTGTCGGATGGGGATGTGGTGTTCCAACCGAGGAAAATCGAACGGTCCGGTCTTTTCGAGGCGGTGGAGGGCCATGTGCTGATCTACATTCATAAAGAGCAAGAACTCGACGATGTCGAGCATCGGTATCCGAGCGATCACTATGTGTTGATCGACGACAAGCTCAAGATCCTCACGGCGGTCAAGAAAGTCTGGGGCGCGCGGGTGACCACCGTGTTCCCACGGCAGGGGCATTATGCGCACGATCCTCACCTGCTCAAGAATTACCCGCCGGCAGATGTGACTATCGACCGCATTGGTGAGCTGCTCCGGTACGATCTTCCCCAACTTGTCGGCGCTTCGGCTCGTGAGTCATAACGTCTTCCAGTATCGAAGGAATCGAACCTTGCCCTCATACCATGCTGAGAATTCTAGTGTCGCGCGTTCGGAACGCCGTTTGAATGGTCGGTGAGTATCCGGAGCCTGAAAGAGGCGGGGGTATATTGTGATGCGACAGGAGTCGTCTGACCGGTGGCATTTCTGGAGCAGCCCATCGGCTGCGGCTCTTCAGCAACTCGACTCAAGCTCCAAAGGACTCTCCGGCGATGAGGCGCGACGGCGGCATCTGCGCGATGCGCATCTCCTCTTGAAACCGAAGAGCCGGCTATCCACCTACGAGCTGCTGTTTCGGCAATTCACCAGCCCGATCATCCTCATCCTTCTGGCGGCCGCGGGGCTGGCCTTCTTCCTGGCGGATCCGACCGACACGGCGATCATTCTTTTGATCGTGCTCGCCAGCGGCCTGCTCGGGTTCTGGCAGGAACGGAGCGCGAATCAAGCGGTGACCAGCCTGCTCGCGATCGTGCAAGTCAAAGCGGATGTGTTGCGCGATGGAAGCCAGGCTGCTGTGCCGGTTGAGGAGGTCGTGCCGGGCGATGTCGTCCTGCTCAGAGCGGGCGACACGGTTCCCGGCGATTGTCTGCTGCTTGAATCGAAAGACCTGTTCGTGGACGAGGCGACGCTCACGGGCGAGACCTATCCGGTCGAGAAAATCTGCGGCGTCCTGCCGGCCGACATTCCACTGGCTCGACGGACGAATAGTCTCTTTCTCGGGACCCATGTCGTCAGCGGAAACAGTACGGCGGTTGTGGTGCACATTGGGTCGGACACGGAGTTTGGGAAGGTCTCGGGCCGGTTGCAACTCAGGCCGCCGGAGACGGAGTTTGAACGAGGCATCAGGCAATTCGGTTATCTGCTCCTGGAAGTGACCGTCGTGTTGGTCGTCGCCATCTTTGCGGTCAACGTGTATCTGGCCAGGCCCGTGCTCGAAGCATTTCTGTTCTCCCTCGCCCTCGCGGTCGGCCTCACCCCGCAGCTGCTGCCGGCCATCATCAGCATCAATTTGGCCCATGGGGCCAAGCGCATGGCCCAGCAGAAAGTGATTGTGAAGCGATTGTCCTCGATCGAAAACTTCGGGAGCATGACCGTCTTCTGTTCGGACAAGACAGGGACATTGACCGAAGGGCTCGTCCGGTTGAAGGCCGCTTGCGATATCGCAGGGAATCCGAGCGAACGGGTGCTCTTGCACGGCGCGCTCAATGCGAGTTTCGAAACCGGGTTTCATAATCCGATCGACGAAGCCATCCGTACCGCTCGCTCGTTCGATCTCTCCCCCTATCGGAAATTGGATGAAGAGCCCTACGATTTCGTCCGTAAACGGTTGTCCGTGTTAGTCGCGACGCCGACCGCCCATCTCTTGGTCACCAAGGGAGCCCTGGCGAATATGCTGGCGGTCTGTTCAACCGCCGAGACTTCGGACGGCACTGTGGTTGAGTTGGCTGCCGTACGGGAGGCAATCCTCTTGCAGATGGCGCAGTGGTCCGGCCAGGGATTGCGGGTACTCGGGCTCGCTTCTCGCGAGATGGGCGCGCGAGAGGGCATCACCAAGGACGATGAGGCGGACATGACATTCTTGGGATTCCTGGTGTTCGAAGATCCCATCAAGGCCGATGTCGTGGAGACGATTGGCCGCCTCAAGAGCCTGGGCGTCACCTTGAAGATCGTGACCGGCGACAATCGTCTCGTCGCGGCTCACGTCGGACAGGCGATAGGCTTGTCGAATGGAAATCTGTTGACCGGCGAGGATTTGCGGAAGATGAGCGACGAAGCGCTGGTGTCGCGCGTGAATGACGTCCATGTGTTTGCCGAGGTCGAGCCGAATCAGAAGGAACGGATCATCCTGGCGTTGAAAAAGGCAGGCCATGTCGTCGGTTATGGGGGCGATGGTATCAACGATGCGTCGGCATTACATGCGGCGGACGTCGGCGTGTCCGTCGAGAGCGCGGTGGACGTGGCGAAAGAAGCAGCGGATATCGTGTTGCTGGAAAAGGACCTCGGCATTTTGGTCGAAGGCGTCCAGGAAGGGCGGAGGACATTCGCCAACACGCTGAAGTATGTCTTTATGGCGACCAGCGCGAACTTCGGCAATATGTTCAGCATGGCGGGGGCGTCGCTGTTTCTGTCCTTTCTGCCCCTGCTGCCCAAGCAAATACTCTTGACCAATCTCCTGACCGACATTCCGGAAATGACCATCGCCGGTGATCGCGTGGATGAGGAGCTGATCGATCGGCCCAGGCGGTGGAACATCGCCTTCATCCGGAAATTCATGCTCACGTTCGGTCTGGTGAGTTCCATCTTCGATTATCTGACTTTCGCGGTGCTGCTCTTTGTCTTTCACGCCGGTGTCGAGGAGTTCAGGACCGGGTGGTTTGTGGAGTCGGTGATCTCCGCTTCGGTCATCGTCCTGGTCGTGCGGACTCGTCGGCCGTTCGCTCGCAGCCGACCGAGCCGCGGCCTGCTGGTTGCGACGCTCGCAGTCGTAGGACTGACGCTGCTGTTGCCCTATACGCCGCTGCGCGGGCCGCTGGGGTTTGTGCCGTTACCGCCACTGTTCCTGGCGGCCTTGCTCTGCATCGTCGTCGGGTATGTCGCTGCGGCTGAGGTGGCGAAGAAAGTCTTTTACCGGCACGTCCTCTATTGACGAGGGCCGGCGCTGCTACTGCCCTTCGATGGTCATCTGGTTTGTGATTACACAGAGGAGGATCACGATGAAGATGCGCACAGTTCTCATGGGCCTATGTCTTGGTGCCGGTTTATGGGTGGGCTGTCATCCGATTCCACAGGTCGCGGATTCTCCAAGAGTTGCTGATGGTCCCAAACCAGGCCAAGTGATTTTTCAGGAAAATTGTGCCGCCTGTCATGGGTCAACCGGAAAGGGCGATGGCTCTAGCAGGTTCAATCCTTCGGTTGCGGACCTCACGTCGGCGAAGGTGTATACGCAACTTACTCCCCAGCTTATTCGCACGGTGCATGAGGGACGGGCCAATACCGCGATGGGAACATGGAAGAACGTCCTGTCCGATCGGAATATCGAGGATGTAGTCGCCTATCTTCGCAGCCTGAGGGGCTCCAGCGATTCACGGTAGCCTCTTGAGGTTGCCGATCATTGGACGAGGAAACGACTATCGAAACAGGGGCTGAACGACCGATGAATCCTTTTCTGCTTCCGTCGATCATACAGGTAGAGTAAACCAGGAGGTGATTCGATGAAGCTCAATGAATGGTTGCGGTTGATTGCCGGAGTCTTTGTCCTGCTGGCGATTGTCCTTGGGGCCACCGTCCATCCCTATTGGAATTATGCCGCGGTGTTTGTAGCGGTGAATCAGATCCAGTCCGCTTTCACCGGCTGGTGTCCAATGATGGCCTTCTTGCACCGGCTTGGCGTGCGGGTGTAAGTCCTCCGCTGTGGGAGAATGGATGATGGCCAATGAATGTCGTGACTAAACAGGGAGAAAATGTATCCATGCGCCGGCTTGTGCTCGCCATGGCGATTGCGGCTCTTATTACGGCCTGCAACTCTCGGGAGGAGCCGGTCCAACCGACTGGGACTCCCGCACCCACTGCGTCCATCCAGGCTGTAGTGACAGAGGTGCAGACAGTTCAAGTTCCGCTCCGCGTCGAAGTCACGGGGCAGGTCACAGCCTTGGTACAGGCGACGTTGTCGAGCCAAGTCCAATCCACGGTGGAAAAGCTATTGGTGCGGGAGGGGACTGCTGTGAAGAAGGGCCAAACGCTGGTGGTCCTCGACAGTCGTGATCTTCGTGAGGAGCTTGCCCGGGCGCAAGCAGAGTCTGAGAATGCCCGCGCGCATCTCGATCGCATGAAGCAACTCTATGGCGAGGAAGCGGTGTCGAAGCAGGAGAAGGAGAATGCGGACCGCACGTTCAAAGTGGCCGAGGCCAGTCGACGGGCCGCCCTTACGAAGGTGAGCTATACCGTCGTCACGGCGCCGTTCGACGGGGTCATCACGGAAAAGAAGATCGAGGTCGGCGAGATCGCATCCCCGGGACAACCGCTCCTCAAAATGGAAGACCCGCAACGATTGCGTCTGGAAGCGACTGTAGCGGAAGGAGATCTCCAAGCGCTCTCGCGTGGCGCGACGATCCCGGTGATGATCGATGCGCTCGGTTCCAAGACTTTGTCCGGCATGGTAGCGCAGATCCTTCCAACGGGAGACCCAGCGACCCATACGTTTCTGGTCAAAGTGGAGCTGCCGCCCACGCCCGGGCTCAAAACTGGCATGTTCGGGCGCATGTTGGTGGATAAGGGAACCGGTCAGACGCTGGTTGTCCCGAGGGCTGCCGTCATCGAGCGAGGCGAGCTTACGGGACTGTATATCGTCGGACCCGATTCGTTGGCCCGTCTTCGCTGGGTCAAGTTGGGCCGTACGGTGGGTGAGTCGATCGAGATCCTGTCCGGAGTGACAGCCGGCGAACGGCTGCTTGCGAATGCCAGTACAGGCATTGAAGGAGCCACGATCGACGCTGTGACACGGTAACAGGTTTCGCCGTGCCCTGATTCGGGATTGGAGTTTCCGGCTTCTCGTTTCTGGTTTCAGGTTGTTGGGGACCAGCCTCCGAAAACTCGAAACTCGCAACCTAACACTCTTACACGAGACACCGTTCACGTTTCACAAGTAACCTCATGTCGATTCACGTCGGTCTCTCAGGACGTCTCGCCGGTCTGTTCATCGGGAGCAAGCTCACGCCTCTCATCCTGTTGGGGGCGCTGTTGCTCGGGGTGTTCGCCGTTGTCGTCACACCGCGAGAGGAAGAGCCGCAAATCGTCGTGCCGATGGCCGACGTCTTCCTCTCGTTCCCCGGCGCCTCCGCGAAGATCGTCGAAGAACAGCTCACCAAACCCTTCGAGCGCAAGCTCTCCGAGATTCGAGGGGTCGAATATGTCTATTCGATCTCCCGACCCAGCGGTGTTCTGATCGTCGTGCGGTTCTACGTCGGTGAGCCGATGGAGCAGAGCCTCGTCGATCTGTACGACAAGCTCATGTCCAACCAGGATCTGCTCCCGCCGGGTGCCGGGCCCTTCCTCGTCAAGCCGCGGGACATCAACGATGTGCCCATCGTCACGGTGACGCTCTCCAGCGACCGCTACGGCGATGCCCAGCTCCACCAACTGGCGGAGCACGTGCTCGAACACGTGAAGAAGGTGCCGGGGACCTCGGGCGGATTCTTTGTCGGCGGACGCCCGCGTGAACTGCGTGTTCAGATCGACCCGGCCCGTATGCGTGCCTACGGGGTGACGCCCCTCGATATGGCCGGGGTAATCAGGGGAGAGAATCTCGCGCTGGCGGCCGGCCGCTTCCAAAGTCAGAACCGTGAGTATGTGCTGGAAACCGGCCGCTTCATTCGCTCTCGCGAAGATCTCGAAGCGCTGGTGGTCGGCGTCCGCGATGGCCGGCCGATCTATCTTCGCCAGGTCGCGGACGTGATCGATGGTCCCTCCGACGTCACGCGATACGTGTGGTTCGGCCTGGGCGCCGGAGGGGATCGTGAAACGGGCCTCACGAACGACGCTTCACGAGATACGCTTCACGAGTCCCCTGCCGTGACCGTGGCGGTCGCCAAGCAGCGGGGCCTGAACGCCGTGACCGTCACCCGCGAGGTGCTTCGTACCGTCGATGAGTTGAAAGGCACGATCATCCCGGCAGACGTGCGCGTCTCGATCACGCGCGATTACGGTGAGACGGCCGATGAAAAGGCGAACGAACTGCTCTGGCATCTGCTGATCGCGGTGGCGGCGGTGGTGCTGTTTCTCGGGCTGACCCTGGGCGTGCGGCCGGCGTTGGTCGTGTCGCTGGCGATTCCCGTGACGCTTTCCCTCACGCTCTTTACCTCCATGCTGATCGGCTACACCATCAACCGGGTCACGCTCTTCGCCCTGATTTTCTCGATCGGTATCTTGGTCGATGACGCCATCGTTGTGGTGGAGAACACCTATCGGCACCTCACCCTGCGTCGTCTTCCCCACCGCGAGGCCTCCATTTATGCCGTGGACGAAGTGGGGAATCCCACGATCCTGGCGACCTTCACCGTGATCGCGGCCTTACTGCCGATGGCCTTTATCTCAGGCCTGATGGGGCCCTATATGCGGCCGATACCAGTGAATGCCTCGATTGCCATGTTCTTTTCATTGTTGGTGGCCTTCGTGGTCGTTCCCTGGTTCTGCCAGACCTGTTATCGCGAAGGTGTGGTGATGAAGGGCGTGGAGCAGGACGATGCAACCGGCGGGTGGACGTACCGGCTCTATCAACGCGTGCTCACGCCGCTGCTCAATCGTCCCTGGCTGGCCTATACGTTCCTGGGCGGGGTGGTACTGCTGCTATTCGCGTCGGTGGCGCTGTTCTATACGAGGAGCGTGACCGTCAAAATGCTGCCCTTCGACAACAAGAGCGAATTGCAGTTAGTCGTCGATATGCCGGAAGGCACCACGTTGGAAGAAACGGCGCGGGTGACGAAGGCCGTGACTCAGTACGTGCGCACGATTCCCGAAGTGCGCGACTACCAGGCCTATGTCGGGACGGCCTCGCCCTTCAATTTTAACGGCCTGGTACGACATTACTTTCTCCGCGAGGGGAGCCATCAAGCCGATATTCAGGTCAACCTGGTGGCCAAGGATCAGCGGTCGGCGCAGAGCCACGAGATCGCCCGGCTGGTGCGGCCGGCTGTGCAGGAGATCGGTCGCCAGTTTGGGGCGAACGTGAAGGTGGTGGAAGTGCCGCCGGGACCTCCCGTGCAGTCGGTGCTGGTGGCGGAAGTCTATGGACCGGACTATGACCGGCAACGGGCCGTGGCAAAGGAGCTCCGGGCCATGTTCGAAGCCACCCCTGGTGTGGTGGATGTGGACGATTTCATGGAGCACGATCAGATCAAGTATGTCTTCACCGTCGATCATGCGAAGGCCGCACTGGCGGGGGTCCCGTCGGACGATATTGTGAGGACGTTGCGCATGGCGCTTGGCGGGGACAAGATCGGCCTGGTGCATATTCCCAAGGAGAAAAGTCCGGTCCAGATCGTCTTGCGGCTGCCGCAGGCGGAGCGGACTGGATTAGAACATTTCGGCGAAATTGCCGTGCGGCGGCCGACCGGTGAAATGGTGCAGTTGTCGGAACTCTTACGGTTGGAGCAGACGGTCGAAGAGAAAGCCATCTACCACAAGAACCAGAAGCCGGTGGTCTACGTCGTCGGCGATGTCGGCGGGCCCGGTGCGGAGAACGCGGAGAGTCCCCTGTACGGAGTGCTCGGTATCGGCGATCGGCTGAAGGCCTATCGACCGCCGGAAGGCTATGAGATCGAACAGTACTACGCGAAGGCGCCCTGGTCCGAAAGCCGCGTGGCGGTAAAGTGGGACGGGGAATGGCACATCACCTTCGAGACCTTCCGGGACATGGGGATCGCCTTTGCCATCGCCATGTTGCTGATTTATCTGTTGATCGTCGGCCAGTTCCAGTCGTTTCTCACGCCGCTCATCATCATGGCGCCCATTCCGCTGACGTTGATCGGCATCGTGCCGGGGCATTGGCTCACAGGCTCGTATTTTACGGCCACGTCGATGATCGGGTTCATTGCCTTGGCTGGCATTATCGTGCGCAATTCGATTCTGTTGATGGACTTCATCGAGCTGCAACGACGCGAGGGGTGGCCGTTGCAGGAGGCGGTGATCCGGGCCGGAGCCATCCGCACGCGCCCGATTCTCTTGACCGCGGCGGCGCTGATGGTCGGGGCCTTCGTCATTATTCTCGACCCGATCTTCCAGGGGCTCGCGGTGTCGCTGCTGTTCGGAGTCGGCGCGTCGACCCTGCTGACGTTGGTTGTAATCCCGGTTCTGTATGTGAGTCTGATGAAACGGTCGAGTCCTCCTGGGCCAACAGAAGCGGATGGCGAGGAGCAGGCGGCTAACCCGCATGATTCATGACGAACCGTCATAAATCATGCGGGTTAGGAGTTTAGACGGGAGGTTAAGATGGCAAACTTAGCCGAAGTTCTCGGAGATGCATTGAGCTTAGAGGTTCGTGATCGTGCGGCCCTGGCGGAAAGGCTTCTAGCAAGTCTGGAGGAGCTCACCGAGGAGGAAGCGAATCGCCTGTGGACGGAGGAGGCGCAAAGACGCTTGGAGGAGTATCGCGCAGGTCGTGCTCAAGCGGTTCAGGCGGATGAGGTACACGCGAAGGCGAAACGACTCTTCCGGTGACGCCAATCAAGTATCACGAGGGGGCCGAGGCTGAGTTGCTGAACGAGATCGGCTACCTCGAACTCCGAGCGAAAGGACTGGGCCGACGCCTAACATGGCGCTGTTGACCGACGCCAGAAGAGGGCGCGGATGAAGCAAGGTGGTGTTCGATGCCATCCGTCAATTGATGGCGCCACCGGAAACCAAGCCCCGCCGCATCGGCTTCCGTACGTCGTAGGGGTGCCGACTGCTGCGCCCTCCCCTCTTACAATTCGCTTTTGAAGGCCGGGCCGCAGGAAGGGGGGGGGCGGTGGCAGTGTTAGACTTTGGAAATGGAGTCTGAGCCCAATCCTGAAAGTTTTCGCCGCCTACCCCCAACAAAGTAGCTCGTCATCTTTTTCTGCTCCGATCCCTTTTATTTGCCCCTCCTCACACCCCATGCCGTGCAATGGCTTGCCGGCTCGCACTGACTCCTCCGGCAAGACTCATGGGGCGTTAATTGGATGTATGTACAGTGTGCGCACAATTTGATATAATGATCACACGCACAAGGAGACGTCACATGAAACATTCGGACACTCAAGCCGGAGGGCAAGGACAAACGATCAACCTTCGCGCCAGTCATAAACAGAAGGCCTTGATTGACCGGGCGGCAGAAGCGCTCGGCAGAAGCCGGTCTGATTTCATGCTCGACACCGCATGCCGGGAAGCGGAAACCGTACTGCTGGATCGGCGGTACTTTGCGCTCTCTCGAGAGGTATTCCAGCGTTTTACCGCCCTGCTCGACACCCCACCCGCGCGCACCCATAAGCTTCAACGTTTCCTTCGGACCAAGGCCATGTGGGACAAATGAGCGAGGGCCTTGATGCAATCAGGCCGCCCGAGAAATTGTCCGTCACCCATGACTTGTTGAGCTTTGATTCCGGAGAGCCGGCACTGGATGACTGGCTGCGCCGGCGCGCCCTTCACAACGAAGCGACCGGAGCCTCGCGTACCTATGTCGTCTGTCTGGGCAAGACCGTGGTGGGATACTATACACTTGCCGTGGGCGCGGTGGCGCATGCGGAAGCGCCTGGGCGGGTGAGGCGCAATATGCCTGACCCGTTGCCGGTCATGGTGCTGGGGCGATTGGCGGTCGATAGAAGTCTCCAGCGACGTGGCATCGGCAAAGGGTTACTGCGTGACGCGGTGCTGCGCACGGTGCAAGCCGCGGAGATCGCCGGTATCCGGGCGATTCTTGTCCATGCGATCTCAGAGTCGGCCAAGCGTTTCTATGAGGGATGCGGATTCGTCGCCTCACCCATCGATCTACTGACAGTCGTGCTGACGGTTGCTGAGGCGGGAAAGATATTGAAGGACAGAGACTGAGATTTACGTAACGAGCTGCTGCCGCCAGTGAATGTCAATCCAAACGCGAAAAATAGAAT
>Ga0163146_10001317_pt1 | contig 35716 bp, 32 predicted proteins | sample OliLakLV19MP7G1_FD_148648 | JGI IMG/M metagenome (GOLD analysis project Ga0163146, IMG submission 148648) | Freshwater microbial mat bacterial communities from Lake Vanda, McMurdo Dry Valleys, Antarctica - Oligotrophic Lake LV.19.MP7.G1 | ecosystem: Environmental > Aquatic > Freshwater > Lake >...
CCGAGGAACTGTCCCGGCTACGGGTCAAGGAGATCATCGGCGGGTACTACCGGCAGCTCGGTGTCGTCTGGAACGGTGGCCGTACCCTGCACGGACCCCACCTCCTGAACACCACTGGGTAGCGCCAGCACTCCAACTGCCAACGTGTCTCTCAACTGATGGGGTTACCGGACGCCGTAGAGGTCGTCAAGGGTGACCAGGGCGACCGCCTGCTCATCGACGGCGGCCCGGCGCAGATCGTCGGTGAAGCCGCTGCCGCTGAAGCAGACGAGCCGTGCCTGCTGGGAACCCGCTCGGCCCTGTGCGGTGAGCAGGTCACGGATGCGTCGCAGCCGATCAAGGTGGGACAGGCCCATGGTCTCGCCCCACTTGACCTCTCCGATGGCGAGCAGCCGGTGGCCGCCGTCGTCATCCAGTGCGAAGGCAACGACGTCAAGTTCGTGGGTGGTCCGGTGGATCGGATCATTTACGGTGCCGGCGCCCACGAGGCCGGGGTGGTCACCGAGCAGCTCCGCTGGGGCCTCATAGCGAGTCCATTGCCGGGCGATGTGCTCGAAGTGAGGGCCGTTGCTCGCGTAGCGCTGCTGACTGCGCTGCCACAGCTGGCTAGTGTCTCGGGCGTGTTCCAGGTCGGACCAGATCGGGCGCATAACGGCGTGATAAAAGGTCACCAACGGCTCGGTGATCGTGAATGTGGTGCGTTTGTCCTTGAAGACGTCGGGAGCACGGGCGATGAGGCCGGCGTCCTCCAGGACGGCGAGGGGGTGGGCCAGATCACCGGATTTGCGGCCGAGGTAGGAGGCGATACCGCCCCGTTGGGTGTTCCGGGAGGCGATCGCGGCCAGGACGGAGTGGTAGATGCCGACGTCGTGCAGACCGGATTCTTCGGCGAGTAGATAGCGGGCCTCGCGAAACAGTGGGCTGGTGGGCGACAGGACGGTGCGCACCACCCAGTCATCGAAATCGCCGGGTCCGCCAGGGGTGTCCTCGCGGGCGAACTCTCGGCGATATGCAGGGGTCCCGCCGACGATGGAATGTGCCTTCAGTGCCGTGGCCGGGTCGTCGATTCCCCAGAACTCGGCGGCGAGCCGGTGGTCGAACGTAGGGACGATCAACTCCATGCCGGCTCTCCCACGCAAGGGCGCGTTGCCGCTGAGCAGGCGCCCCATGAAGGACATCGCCGACCCGCACAACAGGAGGCTCGCCCGGCTGGTTTCGCGTTCGGGGCGCAGCGGTGCCAGGGCGTTCTGAATAATCGAGGGCAATTGTGGATTTGCCTTTACCAGATAGGGAAATTCGTCGATGACCACCGGCATCCTGCGCTCGCCTCCCAGCGCGAGCAGTGCGTCGATCGCCTGATGCCAGGAGGTGAACGCGAACGGGGCCGGCACCTTCAGGTGGTCCGCGAGCGCGACTCCCAATCGGTTGAGGGACTCGCGGTCAGTGGCTTCGTCGGCAGCAAAGTAGAACCCATCGCTGGCCTGGCACAGTGCCCGCAGGAGGAAGGTCTTGCCTTGCCGGCGACGGCGGCGGGTTCGGTGGCGAACGCTGACATGAAGCTGGCAGAAGAACGCTCAGGGCGGTCCCATGCTCACGGCAGGCGACAGTCGCAGCAGCTCTCGACCTTCAGATCACCGAAACAGCCCGCCTCGCCACGCCAGCAGCCTGACCGCCAAACCGCTCAGGAACGTCGGCCCACCGCAACGACTTGGCGAGCGCATCATCGGCAGCGGAGAGCGGGGCGACGCCGCCGGGCTCCCAACCAAACCGATAGTGCGCGATCGAAGCCCGGTCGAACGACCGACGTCGATACTGGTCTACAGCAACGCGGCAACGGCGCCCACCAAAAGAGTTGCCCCGAGAATCAACACGATCATCCAGACTTCGGTCGAGGTTGTTCCTTGCTGTCGGTGCCGTTTCACGAACCAGGCGACGACAGCGATGATGATCGCGATCGGAAGCACAATTGATAGGACTTGCAGCACGTGCCGACAGTAGTTCGAACCCACCTATCGGATGAGCCCTACCGACGGGAACAACGCTCCTGCAGAGTCACCGCCGCCGGGTACGGCGTCTTGAGAGTGCAGCCGACGGCCGCATCAAACGGTCGTCGACACCCCGAGCGATAATCGCGGGCCTACGGGCGCGGACCCACGCGTGATCCGGCAATGGACGATGAGGCTGATCGTCTCGATGGCCCTTCCGCAATTCATTCGCGTGCATCCGATAATCCTCTGTGCTTTCCGGTAGTCCCAGAGACAACTCGACACTGTCGGACTCTCGGAAGGGTGTCCAACTCTCGCCCGTTCCGGCCAGGGGTCGCCGGCGGTGACCGTCGGCGCGAGACGGTTTGGTTGAGTCGCGAGTAGCGCCGGCCCACCGGGGTCTCCGATCTGGAGTCGGGGTGTCAACGACTCAGGTATGCGACAACGGCGAGTACCCGACGGTGGTCGTCGCCGGAGTCGGGGATCTGGAGCTTCTGGAGGATGGATCGCATGTGTGCCTCGACGGTTCGCTCTGCGACGACCAGGCTTCTTGCGATCGAGGCATTGGTGCGCCCCTACGCGACGAGTTCGAGCACCTCGAACTCGCGTGTCGACAGCGAGGCGAGCTGATCATCGCGCCGTCGCGGCGCAACCAGCGCACCGACCACCGACGCGTCGAGCGCTGAGCCGCCGGCCGCCACTCGTTCCACGGCGTCGACGAACTCGTCGACTCGCAACACCCGGTCCTTGAGCAGGTAGCCGAATGCTCAGGTACCCACCAGTTCGACGGCGTGTCGCGTTTCTATGTGCTGCGAAAGGAGCAGGATCGGCAAGGTCGGACGTAGTGCTCTCAAGGCGTGGGCGGCTCTGGCGCCGTCGTCGGTCATGTCCGGGGGCATCCGGACGTCGACGATGACCACATCCGGAGTCCGATTGGCGACGCTCCCCAGCAGCGACTCGGCGTCGCCCACTGCCGCAACGACATCGTGCCCGGCCTCCTCGAGCAGTCGTGTGAGGCCCTCTCGGAACAGCACCGAGTCCTCGGCGATGACGATCCGCAGTGTCACAGGATCGCCCGAATCCGAGTGCCCGCGCCGAGTTCGCTCCGGATGTCCAATTCGCCATCCAACGCCGCGACACGGTCCCGGAGTGCGGTGACACCGAAACCGGTTCGGGCGCCACCGATGCCGTCGTCGAGCACCTCGACGCCGAGGCGTCCGTTGATCGGCCCCACGCGCACGTTGACGCGACTTGCGTGTGCGTGCTTGAGCGCATTTGCGAGGGCCTCGGCCACCACGAAGTACGCGGTCGTGACGACCGCTTCCGATGCGTCCATCTCGTCGACTTGGACCTGAACCGGAATCGGACTATTGGCGACGAGTGAGTTGAGTGCGACCTCCAACCCGTCGTCGAGCAGGCGCGGTCGCATGCCGTGAGCGAGTCGGCGGAGTTCGTCGACGATCGATACCAGCGCGTTCACCGCGAGGTCGAGCTCGTCATGGGTCGCGTCGCCCGAGGGATGGCGACGCTGCACGGAGCGAAGCCGCATTCCCACCGCGACGATCTGCTGCTGGGCGCCGTCGTGAAGGTCGCGTTCGAGTCGGAGGCGCTCCGTTGCCGCGGCTTGCACCAATCGAAGGCGACTTGACGGTGCGTCGTCGAGAGCGTGACGCAGTTCGAGCCACAATCGGCTGACATCGATCGCGAGCCGGGCTTCGATTGCCCCTCGCGCCCTCGACGCACCCGCCGGAGGGATGTCTGCCCGAGGATCAAGAGGCCGATCTCAGCGCCTCGGGATTCCAACGAGATCGCCGAGCGCTCGTCAACGTTCTCGACAGGCTCGACATGCTTGCCATCGAGCCTGCTAAAGCCGTCTCGCCCAGGCACGCGCAGCAACACCATCAGCTGGGGGTCATTGAGGCACTCGCGCAGCACCTCCTCTACGTGCTCCGGTTCGGCCTGCCCGTCGCGGACCTGATCGACGAACCGTCGAATCCGGGTGAGCACGACGACGCGGTCCCGATCGATGAGACGGCCGACGACGAGCTCGAACCATCGGTATAACGGCGTCAGGACCAGCGCTGTCACGAACGCACCGACTGCCAGACCGACTCCCTCACCGACGCCGGTGCGCGCAATGCCCGACTGGGAGATTCCGACGACCACGAGGGCGAACACGCCCGCCGAAACCGCCGTCGTCAGCACGCACGAGATCGTGCCGTTCACCAATCGGTCGATGTCGAACAGGTCGTGGCGCAGGATCGCTCCCGTGACCGCTGACGGGAGCGCGGTCAAAAGGGCGAGCATGAACGGCGTGTACGCCACAGCCACCGTTGCACCGAACGACTCCGCCACCCACCCAGCCACGAGGAGCGTCGGTACCGAACCGGCTGCGAGCATGAACCAGCGGAGTTGGACTTGCGTCAGTTCGTCACCGCTGCGATACCGCACGATCACCGAAGCGACCGCTGCAACCAGCACCGCGACGAGGAGTGCGAGGACGAGCAGGATCAGCCCCACGGCCGCGACACCGGGAAGGTCGAACGGTGTCGCGCCCGGCAACGGTCCGCCGCCCGCCGCGTACTGCTCCGGCTGGATCGCGACGACACCGACCATCAGCAGCGCGACGCCGCAGAAGACCCAGGGCAGGGCACGCCATCGACGTCCGGGAAGCAGACCGTTCGGAAACGTCACGCACAACATCACGAAGCCCGCGAAGTTGAAAACCCACACACCGGGGCTCGCGTACGCGACCAGACGAGCACCCGTCCTCTGGCCGGTCGATCCGTACGAATGGCCCCAGAACTCGACCGCCGACACCAACGAGGGTGCCGCACCGAGCAGCACCAAACTCGCCGCCACGGGACTGTCCGGGCGTCGCCACGCAACGATCAGACCCAGCCCGACGATGAAACCCGACACGATCGGAACCGACAGGTCCGGAACGTCGTTGGGGGCCGACCACCAGACGGCGACGATGCCGGCGACACCCGCCGCATAGGTCAGCAACGAACCGGTCATGGCCCATCGTCGACGACGCACCATGCGATCACCCCACACGGACGAACAGGCATCATCCGTGCCACCACGTACGTACTGCTTCCCGTCAAAGATAAGCGTCCGCCCCGATGCGAGCGTTCGGCGATTTCCGTACCGTCGGCGCGATGGAACTCATCATCATGGTCCTCGTCCCCTTCCCCCTCGGTCGGTTCGTCCGCAACCGAACAGCCGCGTTCTTGGCCTACATCGCGATCCACGCATTCGTGTTCACCTTCCAAACGGCGGGCCTCGTGATGGAGTGGGCGAACGGGTCGACGGAGGCGTTCGGACCGTATCCCGACTTCGACAGCGGGCAACTCTGGGGCTACGGGATGATCAACCTCATGATCTACGCCGTCGGCCTGGGCCTCGTCACGCTCGGCTCCCGAATCCGCACCAGACGGAACGTGCGACGCTCCAACGTCGAACTCGCGCCTGCGTAGCCCGACGCCTTGGTCCGTGATCGACCCGTATGTAGGGAATGTGTCGGCAAGGCTTCGGCCTGGTCGTCCAAACGTCGGGATCACGGCCGGCCAGGTTCGCCGACCACAAGATCACTGTTCCTTCAGCATCCTGTAGCCGCCGATGGTGAGGTCGCGGGTTGTTTCGCCGAGTGGAATCAGCCCGGCCGGATGCAGCCGCGTCGTCTCGCGCATGGTCCGGTGGGCGAGCTCGCCCCCGGGAGAGAGTGTGCTCGTCCGGGGGCGGCGGCGAGGGGACAGAAGACCCTGTCGGCCTCGTGTCGAAGCCGGTCCCGGGAGCCCGGGGACCATTTCAACGAACAAGCGGGAGCGGTGCCGCCACGTGGACGGTCGGCCGTGCTGGCCAACTTCACCGCAACCGCGGTCCGATCATGTACGACCGGTCAGTGCCGTGGGGGAAGCCGCAAGCCTGGGGACGGTCGCGCGGTCGTGTCCTGCGCGCAGCCACGTGAGCACGGCGCGAACGCGCCGGTTGTCGTCAGGCGAGGGTGGGAGGTCGAGCTTGCTGAAGATCCGGTTGATGTGGGTTTCGATCGTCTTCAGATCGACGACGAACCGTTGGGCGATCGCCGCATTCGACAGTCCTTGGGCCATGACGTCGAGTACCTCCCGCTCGCGACGCGACAGCCGGTTCAGTTGTTCGGCGAGCGATTGCCTGCCGAGGAGATGTGCCACCACCTCGGGGTCGAGCACAGTGCCTCCCGAGACGACAGTTCGCAATGCGCTCACCAGCACGTCGACGTCGACCACCGAGTCCTTGAGGAGGTAGCCGAAGTGCCGGGGCGACGACCGGGCGAGGTCGGCGACATACCGACTCTCGAGCGACTGCGACAGCAGCAAGATGCCGAGCTGAGGGTGGACAACTCGGAGTTGGGACGCCATGCGGGCGCCCTCGTGCGTGAAGGTCGGTGGCATGCGGATGTCGATGATGGCGGCATCGGGCGCGACGGCATCCACGAGCGCAGGGAGTTCGTCGGCATCAGCCGCGGATCCAGCAACCTCGATACCGGCAGCGGTCAACAAACTGCTGATCCCGTCACGCAACAGGCCCGAGTCATCGGCGATCACGACGCGCACGGGATGGTCCCCTCGATGCAGGTGCCGTTGCGATCGGAGCGAACGACGACCTTTCCGCGTGCGGTCTCGACGCGGTCGAGTAGCCCGCGTAAGCCGCTGCTCGTGACGTCGGCTCCGCCGTGGCCGTTGTCGGCGACGCGAAACCGCAGCGCGTCGTGTTCGTGGCAGACGTCAACGATGATCAGATCGGCCGCGGCATGTTTCTGCGCGTTGACGACCGCCTCGGCGATCACCATCCATGTCGTGAACTCCACTCCTGGCTCCACGCGACCGACCTCGGTTGTCACGTTGAGCTTCACCGCGGAGCTGCGTGCGAGGTCGTCGAGCGCGGCGGGCAGCCCGCCCTCGGCCAGCGCCTGGGGGTGCAGGCCGTTGGCCAGAGCGCGGAGCTCACGCGCCGCGGCGGCCGCCTCTCCGGCACCGGATCGCAACGCTCCCTGCATTCGTCCGAGGTCGCCATCGAGCCCCGCCGCCTGGAGCCGGTAGGCAAGAGCGAGCAACGTCTGCTGGGCTCCGTCGTGCAAGTCGCGTTCGATCCGCCTCCGCTCGTTATGCTGGGCTCGGGCGATCCGGAGTCGCGACTCCTCCACCTCCGCCACCTTCGCCGCGAGCTCGGACAACAGCCGGGCGTTGTCGAGTTCTACGACCGCCACGGTGGCGATCTTGCGCATCGACGCCTCACTCGTGCGCTCGGGGTCGAAGCCGATCCGAGCCACCACACGATCGCCTCGTTTGACCTCGACAAGGGCGTTGCGGTCAGGGGAAGAAGCCCCGGTGGCCGACAGCCAGAGGTCTCCGGCCGTGGGGAACGCCACGACCAGTTCCTCATCGCCCGTCGCTACGCGCAAGAGGTCCTCGATGTCGACACCGGCACGATCGACCGCCAAACCCGCGCCGAGGATCCGCCGTGCGTCATAACTCCGACGGTCGAAGCGGCGGTCGAGGCGATCCTGTAACCCGCTTCGCAGCGGCGCTGCGAGCAGCGAGGCAGCGACCGCCCCCAGCGTTGCAGCAGCAGCCGGCGACGGCGCCCACCCCCGACCGAGTTGCGCAGCGGCCCATACCAGTGCGGCGTACACGCCGACGAGCGCGGAAGTGAGTAGGGAGTAGGTGAGTGTGGTCGTCACGACCCGCTCGACGTCGTAGAGCCGGTAGCGCAGCACGGAGAGGCCTGCGGCGATGGGGATGACCGTCACGAACCCTGCGGCGGCGCTCACCGTGAGCCACTCGATGTTCAGGTATGCCCCAACGAAGGTGGAGATCACGAAGAGCGGGAGTGGCACGACGGCAAGCACCAGCCAGAGAAGTTGCCGGCGCATCTCGCCCACGGAGCGCCGGACCCGCAGCATCAAGCCGGCGCCGCCCAACAGCAGACAGCCGCCGGTGACGAGCAGCATGAGCTGAGCGGCCACACGAGCGCCAGGGTTGAGCGCGTCGACCGTGAACGGGTTGCGTGCATCCGCGTAGCCCTCGAGCGCTCCGTCGCCGACGAGCGAGAGGAACGCAGCCGCACACGACGAGATCACCGATACCCGGCCCACCCAGCGCCAGCGTGAAGACACGTAGGTCCCGGTCGGCGTCAGCAGCAAGATGAGGGTGATCAGCGTGAACCAGGGGATGAAGCTCTTGTCGCCGAGGGCAGCGGCGACGTCACCTCCAGGCAGCGAACCTGAACCGACCTTCGAGAACGCGTACCACTCGTCGAACAGACCTCCCGCGAGCAGCGCCACCGACAGCGCAATGAACAGCCAACCAACCCGCTGGCACGGCTGCCCCGCGACCACGACACAACCCACACCGCACGCCGCGAGCATCCCAGTGATCAGAAGCCACGACTCCGGGGCGTACACGGTGGTGATGACATCGCCGCGGCCTGTCGAGATCAGCCGCCGGTCGGCCAGTGCGAGCACGACAATCATGAGCATCTCGAGCGCGAGCACGCTCGAGGACAGAACCACCGCTCGGCGTCGTGTCATAGACAACCGATGCTTGCACGATTTCTGTCGCGATGCGCCAGGGCTAACCCTGATGGGAAATGCGGGGACCCCTCCGATGCGCGCGGCCCGCCACCGGCAGAGGGTGAGCGATACCCAACCCGAGCCGACCCAGGAGCCGGACCCATGAGCGAAACCCATTCCCGCCCTCTCGACGCGCCGACTGTGCCGTTGGTTGCCAGACCCCGACGCGCCACGCTCGTCGTCATGGCCGTCGCGATCCTCATCGTCTACGTCGCCATGCTCGCGACCGGCTCCGACCTGTCCTATGACGCCAGCCTCTCCGACATCGTTCGCAGCTACGACCAGAGTCGAGGCGCAATGCAGGTCGCCAGCTACGTGGGCATGGCATTCGTCGGGCTGCTGCTGTTCTTCGGGGCTGCGTTGCGCAACGCCCTGCGAGTCTCGGCCGAGAACTGGCTCGCCGACGCGACCCTGCTGGGCTTCGCAGCCCTCGCTGCGACCTCGGGGTCGTGGATCGTCATCGATTTCGCGATGTGGAAAGCAGTGGACTACGGCGACGAATCCACCATCCGGACGATCGCCGTCATCTCTGACGCCGGCTTCCTACCGCTGATGGCCAGCATGATCGCCGTCTACCTCGGCACCGGCATGGCCGCGCTCCTCACGGGCGCACTCCCGAGATGGCTGGCGATCGCATCCATCGGAATCGGGGTCCTCGCGCCGCTCGGACCTCTCGCCTTCGTTGGAGCCACCCTGCTACCGATATGGCTCGTGGCGACCGCTGTCACCGTGCGACTCATCCCAACGCCGTGAGCGAGACCGCCGGGTCCGCGTGTCCTGGTCGGATGCACGGAGAAACTCCGCAGCGTTCGACGAGGCGTTGTGGCCCAGTGTTGGCGTGGCGCGATGGTTCCTTGCCAGGCGACTCCGCAGCGCCGGGTTTGCACCCATCGCGTGGCGGCACTTCCACGTCGCCGGAACCCTGCCCCGACTGCGGCACCGAACGGGGTGACGTTCCTGCACCCACGGTGGAACAGACCGATGCGATCGCAGATCAACTCAGCCTGCATTTACCCAAGAGGCCGTCCTCAGCACCCAGTGCTGAAGCCGTTATGCGTACGAAGCTCCGACCGCGGTGGGGGCGCTCATCACGACGACCTCCGCACCTGCTCTCACCCGCTCGCCATCCGGCATCATTCCCGGGTTGCCGCCGCCGAGACACGAACTCCAAACAACGCCATAATGCTCACGTCCGACCCGACCGCCGTGCCGTTCACGAGCAGGCTGCGTGAGGAATCGCGACTGCGATTCTGAGAGGGCTGTCCGCCAGCACGGCCGAGCGACAAATGGGCCGCGAGGCTCAGTGCTGACGACTCCGATCACGTCGTCATGTCATCTCGCTCCAACCTCGCAGCCATTGATGGTCCGGTGGAAGAACGAGGAAGCCACCGCGATGCCACATGATTTCGTGGGCGCGTCGATCGAGAACTGGAGTTCTGTAGAGCATTCGCACCCACCGGGGCATGATCCACGGCGCTGGCACGGCACCTCCGGGCGGAACCCAGTCCCATCCCGGTCGCTGACCGACTGGCGGCGTCCAGCCACCGGGCGACGGAATCAAGTCCTGTTCGGGGAATGGCCGGTTGAGCGGCTCCACCTGGCCAGTGTTGCAGCAGTGGCTCACCACTGCAGATGATGTTCGGTCGTGATCTGCGCCGACGACGCATGTGCCTCGGGCCAACCAGCCGGAACGGAACCCTCGACCCAATAGATATTCTCACCGGCCAAAGACCCCAGAGCCCGCCCTTCATCCCTACGAGCTTCAGGGAGGATGTTGCCGGCGTTGTCGCGACTTCGCCTGGAACAAGCGCATATCGCATATCAACGCTCGTCACGGGGACCGTCGAAGGGAGATTCTCAGCGGGCCTCTTTCTGTTCTACGGCCCGTCGCGGCCGACGAAGCGCCCCGTGCCAAGCACGTAGTTGAGTGCTCGCTGCACGTTGCGGTCGACGCTCTCCTCGGTCCTCAGGCCGTCGATGTAGCGGACGATCTCCTTTCGTCTTGACGGCGCCATGTCATCGAAGACCTCCCTCGCTGTCGCACCACCCGGTCCAACACATCCCGGGTGTACGTGACGGCAGTGGCATTGGCTCCGGTGCTGGTCATCGACACCAAACGGTCACCACCGTCATAGACGAGGGTGGTATCACCGAGGGTCGTGGTGTTCCCCCGACCGTCATACGCCAGGGTCGTGCCAAGGGCGCAGCTCCCGGCCGTCGCGGTGGTTCCGGCCCACGCCCCGGGTGGTCACGGTCTTGACCACCCGGTCGGCACCGTCATAACAATACGCCGTCACCTTCGCCGGGCTCGTGCCCGTCAGCGTGTCCGACACCCGCATCCGGTTGCCGTGCGACCCAGCACCGGGTGCGTACCCGGCCACCCCAGCGCACGGATCCGTTCCCGTATGCGCCGTAAAGCCATAGGTCAGGGTGTGGTCGGGGATGCTAGCGGCGGTCAGTCGACCGGCTGTGTCGTAGGTGTAGGAGGACACCTTCGATGTGGCGCCGTCGGTCACGGTGTTGGTCAGCACCCGCCCGGACGATGACCGGGTCACCACATCCGTCACCGCCGGTTGAGAGGCGGGGAACGCCCATGCCAACGACGCCAACTCACCCTTCGCGTCCCGGGTGATGCCCAGGGGAGTGCCGTTGCCGGAGGTTCCGGCCCCGGTCGGGTAGGACACCGCAGACACCTCCTTCCCGCTGGCCGCCGACGAGTACGTCACCGACGCCAGGGTCAACGCGTCCTTGGCCACCGTCAACACCCGACCAGCCAGGTCGTAGGTCCACGACATGGTCTTGGTCACCGGCGTCGTCGACCCGGCCGTCGTCGACGCGGAAGAGGTCACCCGCCCCGCCCGGTCATACGACGTGACCGTGGTGTACCCGTTGACGTCGACGTAGCGGGTGGCCCGACCCAACAGGTCCACCGTCGAGGTGACCGTGCCGGCCGGATCGGTGACTGAGGACACCAACGGGTTACCACCGACGGCGTGATTGGTGGTGATCGTGCGGGCCGCCTGGGACGTATACGCGGGCTGCACTTACCTGGGTGGGTCGGCCCCGCCCGTCATACGTGGTGCACGCCCACGCGGTGCCGGAATCCCAGGTGATCGCCAGGGTGGTCGCGTTACGCACCCCACGCCGTGACCCAGCGGGACGACCCATCCCGTCATACACGGCCTCGGACACGACCTGCTGGTTGGCGCTGTTCGTCGGCCCCACCGTGTAACGCACCGCACCGCCCTGCGCAGTACCCGTCGGCACCCCGCAGATCGCCTCGGTGGTGGCCGTCTGCCCACTCATCGCGACCCCCCAGAACTCGAACTCCATCCGCAGCCCCGATGTGTCCGGGCTGCCGTTGGGTAAGGCGCGCACCGTCTGCCGACGGTGGTCGTCGAATCTGGATCGCGTGGTCAGGTTCAACCCACACCGAACGGGTCATACAACCGGTACCCCTGAACACCCGCATCACAACCACCTCGTTGCGAACGACCTCCCCCCGCGGGAGGTGAGAAACCCATGGTCGACCCACCCCAACGCCTCCGCGAATAGTGACAAGGCGGACACGCCGCGTGACGGTCGAGTGTTCACGTCCTGTTCACCTGCTCGGGGATGGTCGTGGCCCAGTCGATCTCTTGTCACCATGGGGACATGAGCCGCCGGACGATGCTTCGGCAGGTGGTGCGGGGTTTCGCGGTGTCCGCCGGCCTGATCGGCATCTCCCTGGCGGCCATCGTGGTGGTCCTGACCGCCTGGCCAACCGACACGGCCGACGTGCTCGGGGTGCCGATCGAGGTGGGTGCCCAACAGCCCTCTGGCGACTTCGGCTGGCACGGGCCGGGCGTGCTCGAAACTTTCGGCCAGCCGGTCGACCTGCGGGCCGTGGACGTGGCGGGCCCGGTCAGGCCGTTCCTGGGCACCACGATCGGGCCCTACGACATGATCCGGATCGCCACGACCACCGGCGCCGCACAGCAGGCCGGCGACGCGCTGGTCGAGGCCTTCGCCCGCTGGGCGCTGCTGCGCACCCCAGTCGTCCTATTCGTCGGCCTGGCGCTGTTCGTGGCGATCGCGGCGTTGCTCTCCTTCGGGGGCTGGGTTCGGCCGTTGCGCCGCGAGGCGTGGCGGAGGTATCTCATGTGGGCGGGCGGCACGTCCGTCGTGGTCGCCGCGGTGTGGGGGGCATCGCTCGCCGCCGCCGCTGCGGGATCGCAGAGTCTGGCCCGGGTGACGTCCATCGAGGACGTCTTCGACTACGACGTGCTCCGCACCTCGCCTGCCCCGGCCGGCACACCGCGCACGGGCTACGACGTCGTGGTCATCGGTGACTCCCGGGTGGCCACCTTCGGCGGCGACCCGCTGCCGAGGGCCACACCGGAGGACGCTACATGCGAGCGCAGCCGGAACTCCCTTGCCGAACAACTCGAAGTGCTGGTGCCGGCCCCTGGGGTGCGCGCGCTGAACCTGGCCTGCGCGGGAGCCACCGTCGAGGAGGGCCTGTTGCAGTCCCAGCTGGTCGCGGGCCGGCGGGTACCGGCCCAGCTGGGGCAGCTCAAGCTCGTCCAATCACCCCGCGTGGTGGTCGTCTCGGTGGGCCCCAACGACGTCTACTGGGGGCCCATCGTCGGCAGCTGCTACGTCACGACCTGCAACGTCTCGGCGCTGGGCGCCACGGTCAACTCGCTGTTCGCCGACTTCGCACGCTCCTACGACGACCTGCTCGCCGAACTCGACCAGCTGGACCCCGCGCCGCAGGTCATCGTCATCGGTTCCTACGAGCCGTTCGCGCCCGGTGCCTCGTGCGCCGACACCCGCCTGCCCGACGGCGACGGATCGCTGTCGCAGTCCGAACTGGACACGATCGCGGACTGGCGGGCGCGGCTCAACGAGGTGCTGGCCGACGGCGCGGTGGCCCGGTCGTTCACCTACATCCAACCGAGGCTGCTGGGGTTGTGCGCTCCCGACGCCACCGGCCTCGGACCGGACGTCTGGCCGCTGGCCTCGGAGTACCGCTTCCACCCCACCTCGGTCGGGGTGCTCAAGACCGCGGCGGCGGTCGCCGACGCCATCGACCCCGAGCGGCTGACCCCTGCTCCGGCCGATCCAGAAGCAGCCGCCGATCCGGCGGCCGCTCCCACCGGCTGACGAGTGGGGCGGGCGCCGCTCAGCGCAGCGTGTCCAGCAGCGCGATCACTCGTTGCGGGTCGGTTGCGGGGTTGACGAAGGCCAGCCGCAGGACGGTCCGGCCGCGCCACTTGGTCGGCAGGCACAGCAACTCGCCGCTGATCGCAAGCTCGTGCGACCACGCGAGGTACCGCGCCTCGCCCCAGCCCGGCCGCTCGAACAGCAGCACCGACAGGTCGGGTTCGATGACCAGCCGCAGCTGGCCCGAGGCGCGGATCGCGTCCGCCACCTCGCCGGCGATCGCCAGGCCGCGCTCGATGGCCTCGCTGTAGGCGCGGGTGCCGTGCGAGGCGAGACTGAACCAGAACGGCAGGCCGCGGACCCGACGGCTGAGGTGGACGGCATAGTCGGCCGGGTTCCACATCTCACGGTCGACGGTGTCGAGGTAGCTCGCGGTCTGCGAGTGCGCGCCACGGGCGTACTCGGGTCGCCGGTACAGCACCGCGCAGCAGTCGTACGGCGCGAAGAGCCACTTGTGCGGGTCGACGATGAAGCTGTCCGCCCGCTCGATGCCACTGAAGCGGCCGCGCACGCTCGGTGCGGCCAGTGCGGCACCGCCGTAGGCACCGTCGACGTGCAGCCAGATGCCGCGCTCGGTGCAGATGTCGGCGATGCCGCGCAGGTCGTCGATGATCCCGGCGTTGGTGGTACCCGCCGACGCCGCGACGGCGAAAACCCGGTCCTCGGGCCCTACCGTGCTCAAGGCGACCGCCAGCGCGGCGCCGGTGGCCCGGCCACGCTCGTCACCCGCGATGGGCAGGATATCGACGTCCATCACCCGGGTAGCGGCGACGATCGAGGAGTGGACGTCCGCCGAGCACGCGAGCAGCCATCGCCCCTCGGGTCGCGCCCGGCCGATCCGTGCCGTCTCACGGGCTGCGACGAGGCCGGCCAGATTCCCGGACGTGCCCCCGGAGACGAAGCAGCCACCAGCCTCGGCCGGCCAGCCCAGCAGCGACACCAGCCACGCCAGCGCCTCGTTCTCGGCGTGGATCGCCCCGGCACCGGCCTCCCAATAGGCGCCGATCATGTTGGCAGCGCTGGTGGCGAGGTCGAACGCGATCGCCGCCCGGGTCGGCGCCGCCGGTATGTAGGCGAGGTTCATCGGGTCGTCCTGCGCCCGGGTGGCCGGCACGAGGACTTCGTCGAACAGCCGCAACGCAGCGTGGCTGCCGATCCCGTCCGGGGTCACGGTGGCGCCGACAGCGGCCGCCAGCTCACTGGCGGGGCGCGCCGTGGTCTTCGGGTCCGAGGGGCGGACCACCCGCTGCTGCGCCCAGGTCAGCACGGACAGCACGATGGAGGACTCGTCCCCCCACGGTTCGACGGCGGTCCAGGGTGGGGCATGCACAGCCATGCCCGTCAGTGTCCCACCGCGGGTCCGGGTCACCACTGCTAGCGTTGTCTAGACAACTCGTCCGCACGGGACGACGGTCGCAAGGGAGCGATGGCGAATGATGCAGGGACACCGGGTCGCGATGCTGGGCACCGGCTTGATCGGTGACTTCTACACGATGACGCTGCACGGTCAGCGGGGCCGCGACCGGGTCGAGGTGGCCTACTCGCGCTCGGCCGAGCGCGGCGAGGCGTTCAAGCAGCGGTGGGCGGTGCCGCACGCCACGACCACCATCGAGGCCGCGATCAACCATCCCGACGTGGACACCGTGGTGGTCGCGCTGCCAAACGACATGCACGCCGAGGCGATCGCCATGGTCGCCGCGGCCGGCAAGTCGGTGCTGTGCACCAAGCCCCTGGGACGGACCGCGGCCGAGGCCAAGCAGATTCTCGACACCGTCGAGGCCGCCGGCGTGTTCGCCGGCTACCTCGAAGACCTCTGCTACACCCCGAAGACCCTCAAGGCCGTCTCGTCGGTGCGGGAGGGAACCATCGGCGACGTGCTGTGGGTACGCAGCCGCGAGACGCACCCGGGCCCGCACAGCGCGTGGTTCTGGGATGCCGAGAAGGCCGGCGGAGGCGCGATCATCGACCTGGGCTGCCACTGCATCGAGATCATCCGCAGCTTCGTCGGGAAGGGGAACCGGCCGGTCGAGGTGATGTGCTGGAAGGACACCCTCGTCCACCCCATCACCGCCGAGGACAATGCGATCGCGCTCATCCGGTTCGAGTCCGGCGCCGTCGGCCAGTTCGAGGTCAGCTGGACCTTCCGCGGCGGGATGGACCTGCGCGACGAGGTCGCGGGCACCGAGGGCACCATCTGGCTGAACCACTTCCTGCGTACCGGTTTCGAGATGTTCACCTCCGGCGCCGGGGCGGGATACATCGCCGAGAAGGCCGAGAGCTCCAGCGGCTGGTTGTTCCCGGTGGGTGACGAGGTGGCCGAATTGGGTTATGTCGACATGTTCACCGACATGTTCAATGCGATGGAGTCCGGCCGCGAACCGACCGAGACGTTCTACGACGGCTACGTGGTCAACGCCGTCATGGACGCCTGCTACCGCTCCGCGGCCTCTCGCACCTGGGAGCCGGTCGACGTCGAGTGGCGCGGCGGCGCCACGCCGCGCATCGCCCGGCCGGAACGCACCGAGGACGGCCTAGTAGTGATCAAGGAGGAGCACCTGCCTGATGGGCGGCGCAAGCTCATCCTGTCCGACCCGGCCAGTGGGGCACTGGTGGACCGGATCGTGACGTGAGCGAGCGCTCTGACAAGAGCAGCGGTCCTGACGTGCGGGTGCTGCCCGTCGATCGGTGGGCGGCGGTGGTGACGGACGCCTGGGTCGAGCGGCTCAGCGCGCGCCCGTCGCTGCGGATGTGCCTGCCGACCGGGTCCACGCCCCTGCCGGTCTACGCCGAGATGCGCAGCCGCCAGGTCTCGTGGGCCGCGGCCGAGGTACTGCTCCTGGATGAGTGGGTGGGCCTGCCGCCGAGCGAGCCGGGTGGCTGCGACGCAACGTTGCGGCGCGAGCTGCTCGACCGCGTCGACCTCCCGCCCGACCGGTACCGGCCCATCCACGCCGACGCCCCCGATCTCAGCGCCGAGTGCGGGGCGGTCGACGCCTGGCTGGACGGCGGACTGGACCTGGCCATCCTCGGGGTCGGGGTGAACGGCCACCTGGGAATGAACGAGCCCGGCACCCCCGCCGAGAATCGCACCCACCTGGCCACCCTGGCCGCCTCGACCATCGACTCCGCCGCGGCCTACTTCGGCGACCGCCCCCGGCCCGCCCATGGCGTGACAGTCGGCTTGACCGACCTGCTGGCCGCCCGCGAGGTGTGGGTGCTCGCGACCGGCGCCCGCAAGGCGGAAATCGTGCGTGAGTCCCTGCATGGCGAGGCGCGCCCCGCTGTCCCGGCCAGCCTACTGAGCGGCCACCCGAACTGCGTCTGGTGGCTCGACGAGGCTGCCGCGGTCAGCGGTCTGCCCCGGCACTGAATGCCACCTTGTCCAACACGGAACCCACGAATCGTCAGGACGTCCAAGCGGGCATGGTGACTCGCCGTGACGTGGGCGACGTGGATCTCCTAAGGTCGAGTGCGCACCGTCAAGCGGTGGTCGCAGGGGCAGCGTCCGAGGGTGCGGCTATGGTCCGCGCGTTCGCCATGGATCTGTTCGAACGCCTCGAGACCTCCGACGCCAACCTGGTGTGCTCTCCGTTCTCGATCGCTGCGGCCCTCGCGATGACGAGAAATGGGGCACGAGGCACGACCGGGGATGAAATGGACGCCGTCCTGCACGCCCCGCAGCTGGCTGAGCTGAATACCTCAATGAACTCGTTGATCTCAGCTGTCGAGGACGTTGCGGGTGAGCAGACACGGGCCGACGGTTCCACGGCAACCGTCAGCGTGGAAGTGGCCAACTCGCTGTGGGGCCAGCTAGACCGCACTTGGGAGCCAGATTTCCTCGACGCACTCGCCGTGCATTTCGCCGCAGGCATGAGGCTGGTCGACTATGAAAAGGATCCTACGGGCGCCATCGACAAGATCAATGAGTGGGTGTCGGACCGGACGCACGAAAGAATCAAACAAACAGTAGACGCGGATTTGATCGAAGAGTTGACCGCACTCGTCCTCGTCAATACCGTCTATCTGAAGGCGCCCTGGGAGATGCCGTTCACCCCCAGCCTCACCCGACCTCACCTCTTTACCCGGGCTGATGGCTCGGCCGTCGCTGTCGATCTCATGACGACGTCGATCCGTCTGCACGACGCAATGTTCGGTTCGGGCTGGCAAGCGGCCCGCCTGCCCTATGCCGGGACGACCCTGGCCATGACCGTCGTGGTGCCCGACCTCGGCGAACTCGGGTCACTGGCCGAACTGCTCGGCGCCGATGGCCTGGAGCAGGTCCTTGTCGGATTCCGCGACGATGAGCAGGTGAAGCTCGAGTTTCCGATGTGGCGACTGGTCATAGACCTCAGGCTGTCTCAGGTGCTGATCGGTCTCGGCATGGCGAAGGCCTTCCAGAACAGCGCAGACCTGAGTGGGATGTCAATGGGCGGGCCGCCGCTGAGACTCAGAGACGTGGTGCACAAGGTGTTCATCGCGGTTGACGAGATGGGCACTGAGGCGGCCGCCGTCACGGCTGTGGTCGTGCAGGCGGTTTCGGCCAGGCCCCCGCCACGGGTATTCACGGTCGACCGCAGCTTCTATTTTGTGATTCATGATGTGGTCACCGGAACTCCGCTGTTCCTCGGGCGCGTCAACGACCCAAGCCAAGAGCACTGAGACACCTACCAGCCGCCCCCGACCTCGCGCTTGACCGCTTGACCGCTTGACCGCTTGACGACGATGGGGTGAAGTGGCGGATGGCCATCCCGCGATGGACCGACCCGTGCGGCGCGGCCGGGCTGGTGCTAGGCCGCCACCCCGGCCAGCAGGGCCGCCCCGGCCAGCGTGGCCGACGCCCCGAGCTCGGCCTGCACGACGCGGATGCCTTCCGTGACGTACGGCGGACCCACCCGCTGCAGTTCGGTGCGCGCCGGTTCGAGCAACAGGTCTCCGGCAATGGACAAGCCGCCGGCCACGGCGATCACCTGCGGCCACAACAGCACCGACCAGGTACTCATCGCCCGTCCCAACGCCGCCCCGGCCTGGTCGAGCAGGGTGATCGCGGCGGCCTCGCCCGCCAACGCCGCGTCGATGACAGCTCGCGCGCCGGAGTAGCCGTGGCCGGCGCCGGCCCGCGCCAGCGCCAGCCCGGAGCACACCGCTTCCAGACACCCGACACCTCCGCACGGGCACGGCGGCCCGGCCGGGTCGACCAGGACGTGACCGGCGTCGCCGAAACTCCCGAACGCGGTCTCGACCAGGTGGTCGTCGGTGACAGCACCGGCGTTGACCCCGGTACCGATGGCTACACATAGGAATCGCCCCACCCCGCGGCCTGCACCGAGGCGCGACTCGCCGATGGTGGCAGCGGACAGATCCGGGACGAGGGTGACCGACGCCGTCCGCACCGCTCCCATCAGCAACAGGTCCAGGCGTTCACCGCGCAGTGCAGGCAGCGACGGGATCGGCCCGACCGTGCCGTCGGGCATCACGTACGAGGGCAGCGCAACGAGGACATGGCGCAGCTGCACGCCGTCGGACGCCTCCTCGACGACAGAGGCGATGGCCTTGACCAGCGCCTCGCAGCTGTCGTGAGGCCACACCGGCAACCGGGCGGGCTGCTCGACGGGGCAGTGGGGGCCTGCCGCCCGGACCGAGCTCCCGCCGAGATCGACGGCGACCGAATGCGTCGTCATCCGCTCAGATTGACAGCGGGTTGAACCACAGGTCGATCGGCTTCGCGACCCCCTGCGGCCGGAACGGCAGATCGACGGCACGTCGCGACCCGGCCGACTGGTACCCCGCCACCATCAACTGCTGGGCGACGCGACCGTCCTCGCCAGTCGCCTGCGGCTCCTCAAGCCCCTTGATCACCCTTGCGAAGTGCTCCATCTCCTGCGGGAAGCCGTAGTTCCACAGCTCCTCGAAGACCGGGTACGACCACCCCTGCGTCGACGGGGCTTTCTCCACGGCATAGCCGTAGCCGCCCTCGGAGAAGGTCGGCAGGGCATTGCCCATGTGCAGGTTGCCGTAGGTCACGCCACCGCTGCCGTATACCTCGATCCGGTCGTCCATGCCGCCGCGACGGGCCCACGAGTCCTCGACATGGCCGACCACACCCCCGTCGAACTCGACGATCGCGAACGAGTGATCCTCGCCCCTCGTCAGGTCGCGATGGACGTAGGTGCCCATCTGCGCGGTGATCCGGACCGGGTTCGGCCGGCCGAGGAACCAGTACACGAACGCGAGGCCGTGGCATCCCATGTCCATGAACACCCCACCGCCGGACCGGTCGACGTCCCAGAACCACTCGTCGTGCGGCCCGAAGTGCATCTCGGACTGCTTCACCAGGTACACCTCGCCAAAGGCGCCCTGATCGGCCATCTCCTTGGCCTTGACGTACTTGGGAGTGAAGAACAGCTCCTCGGCGTACAGCAGGCGCACCCCGGCCTTGTCACAGGCCTCGATCATGGCGTCGGCCTCTTCCAGCGTCATGCACAGTGGCTTCTCGACGATGACGTGCTTGCCGGCGTGGGCGGCGTCGATGGCCATCTGCGCGTGCAGCACATTGGGGGCGGCGATGGTCACCGCGTCGACGGCTGCGTCGTCCAGCAGATCGTGGTAATCGTGATGAACTGTCGGGATCTCGTAGCGCTGCGCCAAGTGCTCGGCATTGCCCGGCGTCGGCGACGCGACGGCGGTCACCGTCGCGTGGCAGCCCATCCGGATCGACGCGGCGTGGATGTCGGCCTGGAAGCGCGACCCGATGATCCCGATGCGGACTCTGGACGACATCGTCGGCGTCCCCTCTCGTGTGTGTGGACTATGAGACTAAGGGCCCTAGCCAAGGGCGCCATCGCATCGCGGCGATGAGTCGCGTCACGCCGGAGGAGTTCACCGCGGTCGGTTCGAGCAATGCCAACTCGACGTGCCCCTGCGTTCGGCTACGTCAGGCGCGACGGTATGTACGGGCCGACGGCGTTGCGTGCGATGAGGAAGCCCTCCTTGACCAGGTCGAGCGTCGCCTCGAACTGCCGGTCCTCGTGCTCGACGACGACCGGGCCGGTGTACCCGGCGCGGTGCAGGGCTGCGATGAAGCGGGCCCAGTCCACGTCACCCAGACCCGGCAGCCGCGGTACCTGCCAGCCGATGCCCGAGGAGATCGTGCCGTTCTCGTACAGCCCCTCGCGGTCGATGCTGACGTCCTTGGCCTGCACGAAGTGGATCCGTGAGCCGAACTCCCGGATCACCCGCTCGACGTCGATCATCAGCCAGATCAGGTGGGATGGATCGAGGTTGAGCCCGAAGGTGTCGTCGTCGAACCAGCCCAAGACCTCGCGCCAGACCCTGGGGTTGTGGAAGATGTTGTGCCCGCCGGGCCACTCGTCGTAGGAGAAGATCATCGGGCAGTTCTCGACGGTCAGCTTGACGCCGTGGTCGCGCGCGACATCGACCAGACCGGTGAGGATCGGCTTGGCGTCGGCGAGGTTCTGCAGCGGTGTCTTGTGCTGGTCGGCCCCGAGGAAGGTGTTGACGACGCCGACCTGCAACCGGGCCGCCCCGGCGATCACCTTGCGAGTGTGGGCGGCGACGGTCTCGCGGTGCTCGGGGTCGGGATGCAGGTGGTTGGGGTAGTAGCCGAGCGCGACGATCTCGGTCCTGAGCTCGGCCACCTCGTCCCGGATCTCCGAGGCGCGAGCATCGGAGAGGTCGTCGACGTCGATGTGAGTGACCCCGGCGTAACGCCGCACCGCACCCGTCGTGGCCGGCCAGCACGGCACTTCAAGCGCCGGGAAGCCGTTGGCGCCCGCCCACTGCGCGGCGTCGCGCAGCGACAGCGTAGGGAAGGCGACGGTGAACAATCCGAATCTCACGGTGACTCCCTGTCGACTGTTGCCCAGCCGCGGGTCCGGGCGGACTCCGCGATCGCATCGCACACCACGGCCGCATCGTGCCCGTCGGCGAACGTGGGGTAACTCGGTTCGGCGGCGGGTGCGCCGGTCGCGATGTCGGCGTAGGCGGCGGCGAACAACCCGACGAAGGTGTCCGGGTACCCCTCGACGTGGCCGGCCGGGTACCGGGTCGCCGACGCGCCCATCGAGGTGAGCATCGACGGGTCGGTCGACATGACCTCGTTGGGCCGGCCGCGGTGCCCGATCCACAACTGTTCGGGGTCTTCGGAGACCCAGGCCATCGCCGAGTCAGAGCCGTCGAGTTGCCAGGTGACCCGGTTCTTCCGCCCCGCGGCGACCTGGCTGATCGAGGCGACGCCGCGGGCGCCGCCCTCGAAGCGCAGCAGGACCCCGGCGGCGTCGTCGGAGGCCATCACCTCCCGCACCCGCTCCTCGTCCGCGCTCACCGACGCAGCCGCGAACGTCTTGACCTCGCGCCGCGGGTGGAACCGCTGCGGGACGAAGGTGTGCAGATCCGCCAGTACCTCGGTGACCCGTTGACCGCTGATGAAACGCACCAGGTCCAGCCAGTGCGAGCCGATGTCGGCCACCGCCCGCAGACCACCCTGCCGCTTGGTGTCCAACCGCCAGTTCCAGTCCGTCTCCAGCAGCAGCCAGTCCTGGTGGTACCCCCCGCTGACCAGTCGCGGCTCCCCGATGGCACCCGCGCGCACCAGCCCCGCGGCCTGGTGGTTGTGCGGGTAGAACCGCAGGTTGAAGCAGGTGACGTTGACCAGCCCGGTCTGCCTCGCCAGCCCCAGCAGCCGGGCAGTTTCGTCCGAGGAGACCCCGAGCGGCTTCTCGCAGATCACATGCTTGCCGGCCCGTAGGGCCGCCTCGACCTGCTCGGCGTGCACATCGTTGGGGCTGGTGATGTGGACCGCGCGGACGGCGTCGTCGCTGAGCAGCGCCTCGACGCTCGGGTAGGCGGTGCCCAGGCCGAGGTCGGCGGCGGCGTCCTTCGCCGAGTCCGCCGTCCGCCCCGCAATGCCGCGGGGCGCAAAACCGAGCCGCCGCAGCGCCTCGGTATGCGCCCAGGCCATCCATCCCGTGCCGATGACGGCGATTCCGGGGTCGCGCAGTGTCGGCATCTCAGGTTCCCTTCTGGCCGGTGGCGCGCACATAGACCCACGCCAGGACGAGCACGATGAGGCCGTAGACGACCTGCCGGTAGGCCTCGCCGATGTCCAGCTGGACGAGCAGCCTGCCGAGGACGGTCAGGATCAGGGCGCCGAAGATGGTCCCGCCGTAACCACCCACCCCGCCGAGGATCGAGGTGCCGCCGATGACGGCGGCGGCGACCGACGGCAGCAGGTAGCTGTTGGTGGCGTCGGGCCCGACCGAACCGGTGGTTCCGGAGAACATGATCCCGGCCAGCGCGGCGAGCAGGCCGGCGATCATGTATACGGCCAGCAGTACCTGCCACACCCGCACGCCGGCCAACCGGCACGCCAGCGGATTGTCACCGACGGCGTAGATGCTGCGGCCGAGACCGGTCCGTGACAGGGTGAACAGCAGCAGCACCGCCACGATCAGCCACACCACCGTGTTGAGCGGAATCAGGCCCAACAACGAGGCGTCTCGCGACGCGAGGTTGGTAACTATGCTCGGCAACTTGGTGGATCCTGCCAGGAAGCCGTCGCCGACCAGCCCGATCGTCACGATGCCGAGCAGGATGCTGGCCATGCCCAGGGTCATGATCAACGGGTTGACGTTGAAGACGCCGACGCCGATCCCGTTGACGAGGCCGACGCTGAGGCCGACCAGGAGTCCCAGCCCGATCGCCGTCCAGGTGCCCGCGCCGCTCTGGTTGGCCACGACGTAGGCGGCGAAGTTGGCCGTCATCACCACGGACAGATCGATGCCGGCCGTCAGCATGGCGACGGTCTGAGCCGCCGCCATGACTCCGAGCGGTGCGGCGATGACGAGCACCGACCGGACACCGTTGAGCGTGAACAACGATCGGTCGGTGAAGATGGCCGTACCGAGATAGAGGGCGGCGAAGACCACCGCCAGCACGATGATCGGCTGGTCCACCAGCACCTGCCCCAGGCCGCGGCGCGGCCGATCGGTGGGCGCGGGAGCGGCGGCGGTCGCGGTCGTGCTCATGTCACTCCTCGTCGGGCCTGCAGCACACCACCGATGGCGACGACCACGATGATGATCACGCCGCGCGCCACCTCGGCCAGGTTGGGATCGACCTCCAGCCCGAGCATGATCGGTGCGATCAGGCTCAGCGAGAGCGCCGCGAGCACGGGTCCCAGCAGGCCGCCCACCCCGCCGCTGAGCAGCACCCCGCCGAGCACGACGGCCGCGACGCTGAGCAGCGTGAAGTTGGCGCCGATCGAGGCCCGGGGGTCGCCGCTGCCCAGGTAGGCGGTGGTGACCAGGCCACCCATCGCGGAGAAGAAGCCGCCGACGGCGTAGGCGGTGACGCGGGTGCGCGCGACCGGGACGCCTGCCAGGAACGCCGCGCGGCGGTCACTGCCGACGGCGTAGACCGCGACGCCCAGTCGGCTGCGAGCGAAGGGCAGCCACACGACGGTCAACACGATGACGATGACGATGATGGACGGCAGCGGGTCGGACAACCCTCCTACCAGCAGTTGCTGGAACCCGGGCGAGGTGCCGCCGCCGGGTCCACCCAGCACGGCCAGGGCTGCGCCGCTGAAGACGAAGCTGGCGGCCAGGGTGACGATGATGTCGGGGATGCCGGATGCGGTGATCACCCAGCCCATCAGGGCTGACAGCGCCATCGACATCGCGATCACCCCGATGGAGATCAGCAGGCAGGTCACGAGCGGCCGGCCCTGCATGAAGTAGGCGGCGACACAGTTGGTCAGCAGCAGCATCGAGCCCACCGACAGGTCGATACCGCCGGAGATGACGATGACCGCCTGCGCCATGGCCAGCATGATCAGGGCCAGCGTGCCGGCGGTCAGTGTCCGGATCTGGAACTCGGTCCGGTTCAGGCCCTCGCCGCTCAACCCGACGTTGGGGATCTGGGTGAACCGCCACACCAGCAGGACGAGGAAGATCAGGGCGATGGCGACGAGCCAGCCGCGCCGCCGGGTGAAGCGCGACCACCTGCTGGTGGGTTCGGGCAGCGTGGTGCGCAGTTCTGCCACCGGCCCCCTCGCGACATCCGGCTGCGATGCATCCGGCTGCGGCGCATCCGGCAGCGGCGCATTCGGCTGTTCGATCCAGCTCACGCCGCCGCCTCCAGGCCGTGCGCCGCACTCAGGATCGCCGATTCGCCGGCGTCCGGCGGCAGCTCCGCGACGACCCGGCCGGCATGCAGCACCGCCACCCGGTCGCACAGCAGGGCGATCTCGCGCAACTCGCTGGTGAACATGACGACCGCTGCCCCCTCGTCGGCGAGTTCGCGGACGAGGTCGTAGATCAGGTGCTTGGTGCCGATGTCGATTCCCCGGGTCGGGTCGAAGAGCAGCAGCGTCGAGAACCCGCCGACCAGCCAGCGCCCGATCGTCACCTTCTGCTGGTTACCTCCGGAGAGCCTTTTGACCTGGGCGGCGGCCCGCAGGTCGATGGCCAGGCGCCGGGTGGCGTCCGCCACCTCGCGCCGCTCGCGGCCCAGATTGATCGGCCCCCAGCGCGCCACCCGGTTGTACAGCGGGGAGGCGATGTTGGCGCGCACCGACTGTTGCGGGAGCAGGGCGGTGGCCCGGTCGGACGGCACCAGCACGACGCCGCGGCTGACGGCATCGAACGGGCTGCGGGCCCGCAGCTGGGTCCCGTCGACCAGAACCTGACCCGAGTCCGCCTTGCGAGCGCCCGCGAGCACCGAGAACAGCACGTCCTGGCCCTGACCCTCGAGAGCCGCCAGGCCGAGCACCTCCCCCGGCCGGACGGTGAAGGAGACATCGACGAGTTGCCGGCCCGCGGCGAGGTTGCGCACCTCCAGCCGGGCAGCGGCGCCGGCCAGCCGCTCGCGGGTCTGCGCCGCCGCTTCGGAACGCACCCGGATCTCGTCCCGTACGACTGCGGCGGACTCTCCCAGCATCGCCGAGATGATCTGTGACTCGCCACCCTGACGCGGATCGAAGACGGCGACCTGACGGCCGTCGCGCAGCACGGTGCACATGTCGCAGTGCTCACGTACCTCCACCAGGCGGTGGGAGATGAACAGGACGCTGCGGTTGCGGGCCTTCTGCTCGGCCATCACGGCGAAGACCCGATCGGAGAGGTCCGGTGGCAGCGCTGCCGTGATTTCATCCAGCAGCAGCAGCTGCGGATCCGTGGCCAGCGCACGAGCCAGGTCGAGCATTCGCAGGAACGGCAGCGGGATGTCCGCCACCTGCTCGTCCAGGTCCAGACCGTCGAGGTCCATGGCGGCGAGGCGGCGGCGGACCTCGACGAGGTTCGCGCCCGTCAGCCGCAGGTTCTGGACGATGGTCAGGTCCGGCACGAGTGCCGGGTCCTGGAACACCGTTGCCATGCCGTACCGCGCGGCGTCCGCGGGTCGGGAGATCTTCACCGGTTCACCCATGACGGCCACTGTTCCTGCGCTGGGCGCGTGAACGCCCGTGAGGATCTTGACCAGGGTGGACTTCCCGGCACCGTTGGCACCGAGCAGGGCGTGGACCTCGCCCGGGGCGACGCTGAGATCGACGGAGCGCAGCGCGACGACCGGACCGAACGTCTTGGCGACGGCAGTCGTGGACAGCAGGGCGGCGGTCATCAGCGCTCGCTTCCGGTTTCACGTCGGGCGGCTGGAACGTGCCGATGGGGTGCGGGGCAGTAGCACCCCACCGGCACGGGTCATGTGGTGAGCGTGACGGGGGTCGTCACTCGCCGGGACCGGCGCAGGCAAACAGCTGCTCCGGCGTGTAGTTGGTGTACCCATCGACCGTCGCCGCCGCGCTGCCCGTCTCGTCGCGCTCGGGGAAGCTGTTCGCCTCCAGCTTGTCGTTCGTGCTCTCGACGTCCCAGACCTCGGGGGTCAGCAACGTCTCCTGCTCGACCTCCTTGCCTTCGAGCACGTCCAGGGCGATCGAGGCACCGACGCCACCGATGACGGCGGGGTTGGTGACCGCAGCCCCGGGCTTTCCGGCCAGCAGCTGGGCGATGAAGCCGTTGGTGTCGGCGCCGACGACGGGCACCGGCTCCTTGCCGACGGTGTCGAAGGCGTTGACCACCGTGTAGTCGATGCCTGACGTCCACACGCCGTCGTAGTCGGAGGCGGTCAGCTCCTGCACCGCGAGCTCGCCGCCCTTGGTGAAGTCCCAGCCGGAGAAGACCTCCTTGACGGTGATCCCTGGGTTCTCGGCCAGCACCTCCTGCACGCCGGTGTCCCGGTCGGTGTCTGCGGGGACGCCGTCGATGCCGCGCATGTACAGCACGCTGCCCTCGCCGCCGAGCTGGTCGACCAGCCACTGCATGCCGAGGCGGCCGTAGGCGACCTGGTCGTTGGCGGCCAGATACGCGCCTTCAGCCGTCACCGCCTGGTCCACCGCGACCACGACGATGCCCTGGCCGATGGCCTCCTCGATGACAGGGTTCAGCGCCTCTCGGTCGGAGGGGTTGACGATGATCGCGTCGACACCCTGCGAGACGAGGTTCTGCAGGTCCTGCAGCTGCTCGGTGGGCCCACCGTTCTTGGAGATCGTGATGACCGAGCTGACGTTGCCCCGCGCCAGCGCCTCCGCCTTGACTGCGCAGATCATCTGCTCGCGCCACCCGTTGCCGGCCAGGGTGTTGCTGACGCCGATGACGAAGTCGCCGCCGGCGGCGCTCTCGTCGCCAGCGGCGGCGCTCTCGTCGCCGCCGGCGTCGGCGCTGGCGCCGTCAGTGGAGTCGTCCGACCCGCCGCAGGCGGCGGGTACAGTGGCCACGGACAAGGTGAGTGCGGCGATGGTGAGCCATCTGTTCCGCTTCATGATGGTTGCTCCTTCATTCTGGTCGGTCGGGTGTTTGGGTAGGGGGATCTGTCGTGGTCGGCAGCGGGGTCAGAACCTTGGCCAGCCGTCTCGCATGCTCGGCATAGGCGTCATCGAACAACTGCGTCGACTTCGCCACGCCGACGATGGATGCGGCCGTCAGAACGGGTTGCATGGCGCCACGGGCGAGCAGCAACTCGGCGGTCTGGACTTTGATCTCGTTGATGATGGCAACGCCGGTGACACTGCTGCCCGGGCCGACGGGGGTATCCAGGCCGTCCAGGGTCACCAGGGCGTCACCTGGCGGGGTGCCCAGGTCGATGACGACATCGGCGTTGTCGAGCAGCCGGGTCCCCGAGGAGTGGCGGACCTGGCTGGCCTGGGAGTGCTCGACCGCGGTGATGGCGATGACCGGCAGTCCCCGGCGACGGGCACCGATGGCCATCTCGATGGGGTTGGCCGTGACCCCGGAGGCGCTGATGACGATCATCGAGTCGGGCGGGCCGAGGGTGAAATTCGACAGGATGACCTCGGCCAGGCCTTCCACCCGTTCGATGAACATGGCTTGCCGTTGGCCGTTGGCGCCGACCACCTGGGTGTGGAAGGTCGACGACAGTTCGACGATGGGGTGGAAGCCGGGGTAGGAGCCGTAGCGGGGGAACATCTCCTCCACGGCCATCCGGCTGTGGCCGGTCCCGAACATGTGCACCAGGCCACCCGCGGCGATCGTGTCCGCGCAGATCCCCGCCGCCTTGTCGATGGCGGGAGCCTGGGTTGCCATCAGGCGCTCGAGCAGTGCGACGGCTGCGGTGGTCCATCGGCCGGCCGCGGTCATCCGCTCGCTCTCGAACCCATGTGACGCCGCCTCCTTTGGCATTGTCTAGACAACTAATCGGACCCTACAGTCGCTCTCGTGAGCCAGTCAACGAACCGGGCCGCACCGAGACAAGCTCGTTATCGAGAGATCGAGGTGTACCTCCGAAACCTCGTTGAGCAGGGAAAACCGGGGGACCCGCTGCCCACGGAGGCGGACCTGTGCCTGCGGTTCTCCGTCAGTCGGATGACGGTGCGCCAAGCGCTGGCGGTGCTGGGCAACGACGGCCTGGTGGAGCGGCGCAGAGGCCAGGGGACCTTCGTCGGACATCGGCTGCTGCACCGCCAACCGGGCTTGCTGATGTCGTTCACCGAGGAGATGACCCGACGCGGGCTGTCGCCGTCCTCGCGAATCGTCTCGGCAGGAATGGAACCGGCACGCGAGGTGGAGGTCGAGCAGTTGCGACTGGTCGACGGAAGTGACGTCGTGCGCGTCGTCCGGGTGCGATGCGCCGACGGTCTGCCGGTAGGTATCGAGGACACCGCCCTGGTGCCGTGGTTGTCGCCGGTGCTGGCCGCCGATCTGGCGCAGGGGTCGCTGCACCGGGCGATCGGCGACTGCGGAGTGCACCCCAGGCGCGCCATCGGTTCGCTGGCGGCGCGGCTGGCCGATCCCCGCGAAGGGCGGCTGCTCGATCTCAGTCGCCCGGCCGCGGTCCTCGTGGAGTCGCAGGTCATGATGAACGACGACGACATCCCGTTCGAGCGGACCGAGACGACATACTCAGGTGAACGGTATGCCGTGGACACCATCCACACCCGTCCCTGACCGCTCATCGGCCGGCCTCAGCGGTGCCGGGAGAACCGAAGACGAGCTCGCTGGCCAGCAACGATGCGCCCGCGACACCGGCTCGCGGACCCAGCTCGGAGAGCACGACCGGCAGGTTGTGCGTTGCCAAGGGCAGTGAGCGGCGGTAGATCACGCTGCGAATGTCGGCCAACAGGAGGTGTCCGAGCTGTGACAACCCACCACCGATGACGATCATCGAGGGGTTGAAGAAGCTGACGAGGCCGGCGAGCACAGCCCCGACCGCTCTGCCGCCGTCCCGGATCAGCCCCAGTGAGGCGACGTCGCCCGCGGCAGCGGCCTCCGCGACGTCCCGCGCCCCCACCGCCCCGGCGCAGGCGAGTCGTTCGGCCAGCCACGGCGAGGCGCCGGACCGGGCCACCGCGAGCGCGCTGCGACCGAGGGCGGCCCCCCCGAACACTGCCTCCAGGCAGCCCACGTGCCCGCAACTGCAGGCCGGCCCGGCGGGATCGGCCTGGATGTGGCCGATATCGCCGGCGCAGCCGTCGTTGCCGCGGTAGAGCTGGCCGTTGACGATGATCCCGCAGCCGATCCCGGTACCGATCTTGACGAACAACACGTCGTCGAGACTCCGCGCGACCCCGCCGTGCCGCTCACCCATGATCATGATGTTGACGTCGTTATCGATGGCCGCCGGACAACCGTTGGCCCTGGCCAGGGTGTCGCGAACCGGGTAGCCGTCCCAGCCGGGCATGATCGGTGGTGAGGCAGGGACGCCGTCCCGGAAGCTCACCGGGCCGGGCACGCCCATCCCGATGGCAGCCAGGCTGGAGTAGGTCCCTTCGGCCTGCAACTTGCCCAGGATCTCCTGCACCCGGTCCAGGACGGCAGAGGGACCGTCCCGGATGTCCGCCGGCTCCTCGACGAAGGCGAGGGGAGTCAACTCACCATCGACCACCTCGGCCGAGATCGACGTCGCCCCCAGGTCGATGCCGGCGAAGCGCACCTGCGGGGCCAGGCGCACCAACGTCGATCGGCGACCGCCCCGGGAGGCTGCGGGACCTGCATGCTCGACCAGCCCGATGCCGCTCAGCCGCTCGACGTCAGCGGCCAGCCGGGCACGGGTCACGCCCAACCGTTGCCCGACGTCTGCCCGCGAGAGAGGACCCTCGTCACGAAGCATGTGCAACAGCCTGGCCTGCACCGGCGAGTCCGGACGGGGCACTCCGTCTGGGGCCACATCGTCCTCCTCGCACAAGAGAAGGCGCCGCACGGCGCGCGGTGCCTGGCGAGTTCGACAGTAGCCAGGTTCACGGGCGTCGTCTAGTAGTTGGGGGGGATCCGCCCAAACTTTCCGCTGCGAGGAGCGAAAGTCACCAAGGCGCGATTTGTCCCCGGCTGCTGCGGATCCCTGAACGCGGCAGCCGGGGAGGTCAGGCGGTCACCAACGACCGGGGCCGCTCCAGTACGGCGACAAAGAGCACCGGTCGATCAATCGCCGCTTCGATCCTGGCCTGCATCGCCAACCGTGTCGCGACGTCCTTTCCCAGATGTCGAGGGTCGGGCACGACGACGGCAGCGACCTCATGAAAGGTCGTCGCCTCTATGAGGGAGGCCAGCGCGGCGTCGGAATCACTGACGGCGACGAAGACCTGGGCCAGGACGAAGCCTTCGCGTGTCACGAAGTCGGTCAGCGCTTGCCGACACGAAAGGCCGGCCTGGTCCGGACTGTCGATCCACGCCTTCATGTACCCGAAGACAGTGGGCTTGACCAACACGCGCGCCTCCTACCGAGAAGCAGATTCTCATGACCGTGCACAGATCAGTGGTGCATGAACCTTGGTGGAGCCGGTTGGAACGCGGGTCGCGGCCCTGCTGGGCCGCGACCCGCGCAGTCAGGGGTGGATCAGGACAGCAGTTGGTCGAAGTCGCCGTCCTTGGCGCCGAGAATCAGCGCCTGGATCTCCGGTGCGGTGTAGACGAGCGCCGGACCGGCCGGGAACCGGGAGTTGCGTACTGCCACCTGCCCATCGGCCAGCTGGGCGAACTCCACGCAGTTGCCCTGGTTGGTGCTGCGGCGGCTCTTGACCCACTCGACGCCCCCCAACTCCACAGCGGGCACCCCGTTGATGATCTGGTTCATTTCGACCTCCTGAGAGACTGTGCCAGTGAACGAGCCGTTGTCTCGATCCATATGCACGTGCACCCGCCGGAGCGTCTGCACGTGAGTGACGCTAGCGGATGAGGATGAGGCTTGGCCAGACCCCGGAGGCGTAAAGGGGCAAAAAGCAGAGCCCCACCGCAGCTGCCGTGGGGCTCTACTGGGTGATCCGGAGAGGCGCCGGACCGAGTCAGGCCTGGCGCAGCAGCGACTCCAGCGTCTCGACCGTCTGATCGGGTGTCTGGGCATCGTTGCTCAGTTGGGTCATGGCCGCCGTGTACCGCTGGACGATGTCAGCACGATCGATGTACTGCGATCCAGCGAGATGCTCGAGGTACACCACGTCCGCCAACGCCTGTTCGGGGAACCGCAGAAGAGAGAAGGCCGAACCTTCGGCGCCGTGGGTCCCGAAGCCGAAGGGCATGACCTGAACGACAACCCTTGGGCGTTCCATCATTGTCAGCAGGTGGCGGATCTGCGCCCTCATCACACGTGGACCCCCGACCGGTCGCCGCACCGCCGACTCCTCCACGACGGCCCAGAGCGTCGGCGGCTCGTCACGGGACAGGATCGCCTGGCGCTGCATGCGAACGGCGAGCCGACGGTCGACCGAATCCCCTGCCGGGGATCCGGTCATGAACACGGCGCGCGCATAGTCCTCGGTCTGGAGCAGCCCCGGGATGAGCTGCACCTCATAGCTGCGGATCAGGACCGCTGCCGCCTCGAGTCCGATGTAGTTCTGGAACCAGGCGGGAAACGCGTCGTCGTACGTCTGCCACCACCCCGGATCGTTGGCCTCGCGAGCCAGGTTGAGGACCGCCTCGCGTTCCGCCCCTGCAGGGAAGCCGTACAGTTCCAAGAGGTCGGCGATGTCGCGTTCCTTGAAGCCGACGCGGCCCAGCTCCATCCGACTGATCTTGGACTCGGAGCCCCGAATGGCGTAGCCGGCCTTCTCCCGGGTGATGCCCTTCTCCTCGCGCAGCCGACGTAGGTAACCTCCGACGGCCATGCGCCGGATGGTGGGACCTTCAACTGGAGTCGACAGGGTGCCCCTCCCTCCCGCATGCCGTGTGACCTGTGACCTGTGACCTGTGACCTGTGACAACGCGCGTGCGCTGCGCCACCGTAAGTCAAGCACAGCCAGTAGGCGCAGGGCCAATACATCGCGAGCACATTTCGTGTCAAACCATTGACATGCACGTGCATCCGACGTCACCATTTGCAGTACTCCAGCAACCGTGCGTATGCGAGTGTCGGCTCCCCTGCGGGGACTGTCCAAGGCATCGGCGGCCGCGGGGCTACAGCACAGCGGGCTACGGACGACGAGAAAGGGGCGCGAGAGCATGGAGTCGGCTCCCCCGCCGCGTCCCCGGCGAGTAGATGTGGCATCGGGGGCCCGGCAACTCATCGCTGCGGTGGCCTACCTTTGGGAATCTGCAGAGGACGACCACGACCGGGTGGGCAGGCTGCGTCGCCAGCGGGCGGTCGCTCGATTCGCCGGCGTTCAAGGACTGCATGTCATGGAGACGTTCACGGACACGCCGACGTCGGGTGGCCAGGCTTACGACGCGATGACCTCACTACTGGAACTCGGCAGCGTCCGCCACATCATCGTGCTGGACGGCGAACACCTGGGAAGGGCTCACCTCGGGGGCGGCTGGCTGGTCCGTCGCGCACTGGAGCAGGAGATGCAGGTACGTGTTCACGTGGTCACCGAGTGATGATCGGTGATCGCTGACCGGTGATCGCTGACCGACAGTGACCAGCCAACGGCCGAGGACGGATAGGGTGGTCCCTGCCCGGCATGTCACGGTGGGCGACGAAGGAGATGCCATGAGCGCTGATCGCCCCCACGGATCCCTCGCCGAGACTGCGGACGAGGTGGAGACCACGAACGACGGACCGTGGTTATTGCCCGACCCGATCGAGGACTGGGTCCCACCCAGCATCGACACCAATCAGCCCAGCTCCGCGCGGGTGTACGACTACGCCCTGGGTGGCAAGAACAACTTCCCGGTGGACCGGGCCACGTTCGAGCGCATCTCGTCGATCTACCCGGCCTACCGCGAGTGGGCGGTGTCCAATCGGGCATTCATGACCAGAGCCGTGCAATTCATGGCGACAGAGGGGATCGACCAGTTCGTCGACCTCGGCACCGGACTGCCGACGTGGCCGGCGGTGCACGATGTGGCTCGCGAGATCACTCCCGACGCGCGTGTGGTCTACGTCGACAACGACCCCATCGTGATGGCTCACAGCAGGGCGATGCTGGCCCGCTTCGGCGGCGTGATCACCATCGAGGCCGACCTGCGCGAGCCGAACCAGGTCCTCAACGATCCGCTGGTGCGCGAGACGATCAGCTTCGACAGGCCCGTCGGGCTGCTGTTCGTCGCGGTACTGCACTTCGTCAAGCAGGAGCCGGCGCTGCGCCTGCTGTCCCGCTACCTTCCGCGGCTGGCACCGGGCAGTATGGTCGCGATCTCGGTCGCGACGCTGCCGCCGCAGGACGAGACCATGAGCGATGAGGACCTCGAACGTGCCGCCGCCATCGCGGCCGCGATGTCGATGCAGATGACGTTGCGCACCGCCGAGCAGACCGTCGAGCTGTTCGGCGGGCTTGACGTCGTCGACCCTGGCGTGGCGCGCATGGGGCTGTGGCGGGCCCAACCGGACGACCCCCAGGCTGCCGCCGATATCTGGGGGCTGGCCGGCGTCGGTCGCGTTCGCTGACCGAGGGTCGGCTACCCGAGGGCCGAGGCGGCAGGGCGCTCTCCCGCCCACAGCGCAGCACCGATCGCCCCTGCGTAGGGCCCGAGCGCGGCCGGAACGACGTCGTAGGCATGGCGCGGTACCAGCACCGCGAGTTCGGCGACGGCGTCACGCAACGGTGCCAGCAGCTCCTCGCCCGCTGCCGCGACTCCCCCGCCGACGACGATCCGTTCCGGGTAGAGGACGGTAACCAGATTCGCGACGGCATGTCCGAGGTAGTGGGCTGTCGTGCGCAGCGCGTCGGCGGCCCGCTCGTCGCCGTTGCGCGCCGCAAGGACCGCTTCGGCCGCCGTTGCGGTGCCGGCCCGTCGGGCCAACGCGGGCGCGGCGGCAAGCGACTCCAGACAGCCACGGCATCCCGCGCCGCACAGCGGACCGCCGACCTCGAGGATCTGGTGGCCGATCTCGCCGGCTCGCCCGTCCGGGCCGTAGCGCAGTCTGCCGTCCACGACGACACCGCCGCCGATGCCGGTGCCGAGTGCCAGGCACACGACGGTGTCGCAGCCTGCCGCGGCACCCATCCTGGTCTCGGCCAGCGTGAGCGCCCTTGCGTCGTTGATCATGGCGACCGGCATGGCCCACGCCTGGGTCAGGGGCCCCCGCACCGCCACGCCTGCCCACGTCCCAGGCAGGTTGGAGAACAGCACGATGGTGCCGGATGCGCCGTCGAACAGCCCCGGGACACCCACACCTGCGGCCTCGACACCGCCGTGCCCGGCCATCGCGTCGTGACCGGCGGCGGCAAGGCGGCTCATCACACCCTCAGGGCCCAGTTGGCCATTCGTCGGCACTGATGTCGTAGCCAACACGGTGCGACGACCATCGAGGACCTCCACCACCGCGGTCTTGATGTTGGTACCACCGAGGTCGGCGCCGAGGTAGCGGCTCACCGGTGTTCACCGCTGACCGTCCAGCCGCCGTCGACTGTGATCACCTGGCCGGTCACGGCCCGGCTGCCGGCCCCACACAACTGCAGCGCCACCTCGGTGACGTCGCTTGGATCAAGGAACCCGCCGGTCAGCGGCTGTTTGGCGGACGCGAACGCCACGCTGGCGGGGTCGGCGGCGGCACGCTGCGACATCGGCGTGCGCACCAGCGACGCGGCAATGGCGTTGACCCGGATCCCGTGCGGTGCGTAGTAGGCAGCCGTCGTGCGCATCATGCCCAACGCTGCGGCCTTGGCGGCGGCATAGGCGTGCGTGGCGAACAGTGAGGGGGCCGGGTCGAATCCGAGCACGCTGCTCATGACGACGATCGAGCCCCGGCTGCCAGTGGCGTCCGGCTGCTGGGCGAGCATTATCCGCAGGGCCTCGCGAGTGGCCAGGAACGCCGGGGTGAGGTTGAGGTCGATCGTTGCGGCCCACCCGGCCAGCGACGTCTCGTGGACCGGCCCGTCCCCGACCCGACGTCCGCTACCGCCGGCCACCGCATAGAGCGCATCCAGGCGCGGCAGCCGGGTGCCGAGCCCCGCAAAGGCCCGCTCGGTGGCTGCCTCGTCGGTGAGGTCGGCGAGCTCGTAGGG
>Ga0163146_10001319_pt1 | contig 35686 bp, 33 predicted proteins | sample OliLakLV19MP7G1_FD_148648 | JGI IMG/M metagenome (GOLD analysis project Ga0163146, IMG submission 148648) | Freshwater microbial mat bacterial communities from Lake Vanda, McMurdo Dry Valleys, Antarctica - Oligotrophic Lake LV.19.MP7.G1 | ecosystem: Environmental > Aquatic > Freshwater > Lake >...
TTCGCATCTTTCCACTGCCGACTCACCACCATGCGGAATTTTTCATCTTCCATACACAATAGTTCGTTGTAGAACTTGTCTGCTGGCAGCCCTTTTTGATCCACCAACCACTGCTGATAGACCGCTTCCGCAAATTGCTTTAATGGGAAGTCTTGATTCCAGGTGCGGCGATACTCCTCTGCCATCAGCTTGTACTGCTGCTCACGCAGATTGAACAAATCGGGCTGCACGCCGCCTGCCAGCATCCACGCTGCCAGCGTCAACTCCATCGGGTTCGACAGAACGGTACGAGCAGTCTTCAGTTCTTCTGGAGAGAGGGGTGTCTGGTCACTCAGCATCGTGCTCAAAAAGGTGCGGCAAGCCTGCTCATAATCCTTTCCCTGCAAAGGTGCAGTTTTGGGCAGGGATGGCTGACGCGAGAGCAGATAGCGCTCAATTTGCGCCGACTGAAGGGGTTGCATGACGTAGGTTTTGGCAGTGGAAGGCGGCAACCACTCTAGCGGTTGCGTGGTCATGAGAATGTTGCCCTTAAAGTGACTCTCCACGAATTGAGTGATCTTTGCCCGCGTGTCGGGGTTAACTTCGTTGAGTCCGTCGATGCAGATGTCAATGGCTCCGCTGTAGATCAGGCTTTGCAAAAACTTGGTGTCTTTAATTTCGTCACCGTGCAGCTTTTTTTGAATCGCTTCAATCACACCTTCAGCGCACTTGGTGGCAGGCAGATAGACCACAATCCGCTTCGACTGCTGAAGCAAATGCCGCAAAAACATCGTCTTGCCCAACCCAGAATCACCCTCCAGAATCACCTGCCCTTTGATTTCGGGGATGACCTGCAAGATCTGCTGTTCATCAACTGCATCCAGTTCCTTCACATTGGACTCAGAGAAATAGGTCTCTGGATTGAAAAAGTTGAGTCCTGCATCTGCTAATAACGAAAAGCGAAACGGCTCAAACAACTTATGCCGTAGCAATGGAACCCAGGCAAGTAGAAAGGTAACATACCCCAAACCAAGAACGTTGCGCACCCAGGGATTCCAGAAGAAAACTGCCTGTATTTGAGGCGATTTAGGATAGGCAAAAATGAGAGTGAACCAAAAAGCTGAGTGCGCCAACCAGCCAACGGAGAAATTCTTGGTAATAATTTCTCCAAAACGAGATTGCTGCTCTTCCCTTAGAGCGGTTAAATACGCCTGAATATCACTAATCTGCTTCTCAACGCCTTTTTGATCCTTCCGTTGCTCCAGTACTTTAAGTGCCTTTTCTAGATCCTGAACAACCTGATTGAGGTCGGCATTAGAGAGTTGATCTTTGCGCTTTTGTAAATCAAACCCAATCCGTCCAAGGGCATCGGCGACGTCCTCACCTGAGGAGTCCCAGCCGTAAGGATTGCTGTGCTGTTGCCCTGCTATGGCACTTTGCGCCTCAAGCAGAACTGTCAAACTTGGTAACGCCGTTTTTGCCTCTGCTCCGATCTCACCCAGGGCATCAATAGCACTCCCGCGCACTTCCGAATTCTGGTCTTTGAGTAAAGTCTGCAAGTCGGGTACAGCGTCTTTTGCCTCTGCTCCGATCTCACCCAAGGCGTCAATAGCACTCCCGCGCACTTCTTCATCCTCGTCTTGTAACGCCTGACGTAAAGTAGGTACAGCCGCCTTGCCAAAAATCCTTCCAAAAGCATACACAACCCTGCGGCGTACCTCGGCGTTACTGTCCTTGAGCAAAGCTTGCAAGTCTGGCAGTACGGCTTTTGCTTCTATGCCCATTTCGCCCAAAGCTTCAACAGCACTCACGCGCACCTTTGGATTGCTGTCCTTGAGCAGTACTTGTAAGTCTGGCAGAGCATCTTTTGCCTCTACGCCAATTCGATCTAGAGATCGGAGGGCACTTGCACGTACTTTTGCGTCTTGATCTTGCAATGCCTGACGCAGAGGAGGCACGGCCTCTTTGGTACCGATACGCCCAAGTGCCTCAATAGCGTTCGCACGCACCTTGCCACTACTATCTTTGAGCAACGGTTGCAGGTCTGGCAGTGCTGCTTCTGCTTCTGCACCGATTCTACCAAGAGCTACGGCTGCTCTCCCGCGAACCCCTGCATCTTGATCCTTCAATGCTTGACGCAGAGCAGGCATGGCTTCTTTGGGGCTGATGCGTCTAAGAGCGCTTGCAGCACTTCGACGTACTAATACATCTTTGTCCTTGAGCAGCGCCTGTAACTCTGGCAATGCTGCTTTTGACCCTTCTCCTATCTTCCCAAGGGCGATGGCTGCTCTCCCACGTACTTCTGCGTCCTGATCCTTCAATGCTTGACGCAGGGCAGGCACAGCATCTTTTTTTTCTCCTTCAATGTTCCCAAGAAAAATTATCGTTCTTCGACGAATCCTGACATCTGGGTCGCTTAATAGGCTAGACAATGGCTGAACACTGCTTGAGCCGCATGTAGCTATCGCGTCAAGGTTGGGAGAGTCTTTAGACGATGGCTCTTGTAACGATCGCGCCACTCGTTCCTTCACTTCAGCAACATTTCGGCACCAGGCTTCCTGTGCCCAAACATGGCTGGGCAAGGTCAGAGGAAAGACAACTCCAAGAAGTGAGTAAAGGAGACAGTAAGACGTAAGAGAGTGATGCATTCGGGGTCGATCGCTTCTCCTAAAACCTTTATCACGTCTTCCGGGCATGGCGGGGCATATCCTGCTTTGCGGAGCACTACAACAAGAAACAAGACCTGAATAGTGCATTTCGCTTATTATCCACGATCGTAGAATACTCATCGGCTGAGATCGCTCCTTGCTGTCATCCATGAAAACAACCGACTACTTTGAGCAAACACTGTTAGAACGTCCTGAAATTCAGAGCCAGTGGTGTCAGCGTGCTATTGCTTCTCCACTCAAGCGCGTTGTGCAGCAAAATGGGCGTATCAGCTATTGGGCGATCGTCCCCGAAGCTGGCGATCGCGTGCTGCGGGTGATCCTGCTGGAAGACGATGAAACCTTCCACAATGCCTACTTCGATCGCAACTTCCGCTCAAGACTACAGAGAGGACTAGAGCCATGAAAATACGCTACTTCCCCGATACCGATACGCTATCCATTCGGCTTAACGATCGACCCAGCACTGAGTCAGAAGAAGTTGCAACCGATGTTGTCATTGACTTTGATGCTGATGGTGGGGTTGTGGGGTTAGAAATTGACCTGGCATCCTCTAAGGTTGATTTGAAGGCACTTGAACTGAGCGGCTTTCTGACACCCGAAGCGATCGCAGGTTAAAAAGGTGAGCAACTGGGGCAAAACGTGCGATCGTTCCGGCTTGAAACACGATCGTTGCAGTTCCAAACCGCAACGATCTCATTTAAGGTGCGATCGCTCCTGCTCAAAGCAGGACTGTTCTTGCCGCAAGTGCGATCGTTTGAGCTAAAAGCACGATTATTCCGACTTGAAGCTACAACGTTCAAGTTCTGATCACGATCGTTAGGCATAATTTTATAAATAGGGCGACTGCCTAGACGATCGCTTCTCCTATAACCTTGATCACGTCTTCCGGGTGTGGCGGGGCACATCCTGCTTCACGGGGCACTGCTACAAGCAACACAACCTGAGCAGTGTCTTTCGCCTATTATCCGCGATCGAAGCATTCTCGGTTTCTCAAGGGCACGATCGACCATTACGACGGATATTGCACCACAACGCCTAACGCCAGAATGACAGCCTCTAACCGTTCTGCTTCCAACACGCCCAACTGGTCATTAAACCGTTCTAGAGCGATCGATCTTGTCTGCAAAGGGTTGGCAGTTGAAACTTTGGTCAGACCATTCTGGGCAGAAGGCTGTAGCTGAATCAACCAGGGTACGGATGCAAACATCGGTTTCCAACCTGTAATAGGCACGACGAGACGAAGCTTCAATCTCGCCAAATTACTGGTGCTAATCACAATGGCAGGTCGAGTTTTCTGCATCTCATCCCCGATCGTCGGGCTAAATTGAACCCACCAGATCTCGCCGCGCTGTGGTTCACTACTCGTCATCCCAGTCGTCATCCTCGACATACTCTTCAACCCACTCCATGTCTTCACTGCCGGGTTGAAAATAGGGAACAGCCAAAGCTGCTTGTTGCTCCAGTTGCCGTTGCTGCTCTGCCAGTGGCAATTTTAGGAACGCTCGAATACCTGTAGACTGCTGCGGTTCAGGCTGCTCAGGCTGTTTTAAAGCTTGAGCCACTTCCAGCAGTGAGGGCAACTGCTCATCGGGTAATTGCTCAATTACTGACAGTAATTCTTGACGAGTACTCATTGCACAACACTCAAGTCTTTAGCTTTGATTATATCGGGAGTGGACAGGTGGTCGATCGCGGTTGCCACCCACAAAGCGGTGTCTTGGGGGAAGACGATACTGCTTGGCTTGATTGGAGTCGATCGCAATCGTTCTCTCAGCTTCGTTGTTAGCCCGCCCTGGAATGAATTCCGGGCTAATGGTAGAAGTCCATTGAAATGGACTGGGTTTCGTGTTTAGGCGGCGATCGCGATCGTTCTCTCAGCTTCGTTGTTAGCCTGCCCTGGAATAAATTCCGGGCTAATGGTGGAAGTCCTCTTTAGAGGACTGAGGATGGATTGGGGGTGAATGAAGTGATGGCGGTTGGTGAATTGGGGGATTGATTTTTGGGTGGTTGTGTGGTGTTGAGGCAGGACGGTGGTCATCCTAAATTGGATGATTGTACCGTTGTTTGAAATGATGCCGCTTTGGAAGCTTTACTATCATGTGGTTTGGTCAACCCGCGATCGCCAACCGCTGATTACTCCGACTAGAGAACCGCAGCTTTATCGTTACATCGCCCGTAAAGTCGATTCATTGGGATGCATTCTCCATGCGATCGGTGGCATTGACGATCATATTTACCTGGTTGTCTCCATCCCTCCAAAGTTAGCGATCGCCGACTTCGTGAAGCACATCAAAGGTGGCAGCTCTCACGATCTCAACCACAGCTATCCTGGAGTAAAGACCAAATTCAGTTGGCAAAACGAGTATGGCGTTTTCTCATGAGGCAGCAAACAACTCGATCGCGCCATTGCCTACGTCCAAAACCAGAAAGACCACCACAAAAAAGGCACGCTCATCGCTTCCCTAGAAACAACAACCGGAGCCTAAACGACACGACTAAAACTTTTCCAGCGTCCTACTCCCAAGTCCTCTTCAGAGAGGACTTCCCCCCATCAGCCCGGAATTTATTCCAGGGCGGACTGACAACGAAGCAAGCAGCGTCTCAAAACTTTTGCCAGTCATTTCAGCGTTAAGCAGAGAGTTTCTCGTTCAAAACACGATCGCGCAGCGTTCCAAAGGCATCGCTCCTGCTCAAAACCGCACCGTTCCTACTTGAAACGCGATCGTTCCCGTTCCAAACTGCGACGTTCTCATCTAAAGTGCGATCGTTTCCATTTGAAACCACAATCTTCTTGTTTGAGATGCGATCGTTCCCGTTCCAAACTGCAACGTTCTCATCTAAAGTGCGATCGTTCCCACTCAAAACCGTAACGCTCCTCTTTGAAGTGCGATCGTTCCGGTTTTAACCCGCACCATCCCTGTTTCAAGTGCGATCGTTCCGACTTGAAATCGCAGCGTTCCTATTTAGAGTGCGATCGTTCCGGTTTCAACCAGGAATGGTCTCGTTCAAAGTGCGATCGTTCCTGTTTGAAACCGCAATCTTCTTGTTTGAAACCGCAAGCACCGAGCTTTGAGGTAAACGCTTTGAGCTTGAAGCGCGATCGCTAGAGTTTAGAAGGCGATCGTTGATCCACAATTTTGCAAGTTGGGCGGCTGCGTGAGCGATCGCGCCTTAAAATCAGGGAATGCAAAAACCTTCTGTCGAGATTCCCCCTTGTGCCTGGAGCCGTCCCCTTGGGTTGGGTTGGGAGAAGCCGTATACCGTCCGCTACACGAGTAATCTGGATGATGGTCCCTGGCACGGGATGCCGTTGGGTGGTTTTGGTGCAGGATGCATTGGGCGATCGCATCGGGGCGACTTCAACCTCTGGCACATCGATGGGGGTGAGCATCTTTTCCAGTCAATGCCTGCCTGTCAGTTCAGCGTGTTTGAGCAAGCGGGCGATCGGAGTCAAGCGTATGCCCTTTGCACCGAACCGCCGGAAAATGGAAGTTTGTCATCCTGGCAATGGTATCCGTTCTGTAGGGACGTTACATGTAACGTCCCTACGGGAACTTATCACGCTCTTTATCCTCGCAGTTGGTTTGTCTACGAGAACGTTTTTCAAGCAGAGTTGACCTGTGAGCAGTTTTCGCCGATTTGGGCAGATAACTATCAGGAAAGTAGCTATCCGGTAGCAGTGTTTCAGTGGACAGCGCATAATCCCACCGATCGACCCATCACCCTAAGCATTATGCTTACCTGGCAAAACATGGTGGGCTGGTTTACGAATGCGCTGAAATCGCCTGACGTAAAACTTCGGGATGATGGCAGTCCGTTTTATGACTATCAGCCACGTCTGGGGGAAAGCGCGGGGAACTTTAATCGACTAACGGGTGATGAGCAGCGGTTGGGGGTGGTGATGGGAAGAGAGGCTGGGGAGGCAGAGGGAGCAAGGGGAGCCGCTCAAAACAACTTGATTTCTGACACCCCGCTCCCCACCGAAGGTGACGGTCAATGGTCGATCGCTACCTACCTAGATCCCAATCTTCAAGAGGTCTTCTATTACACCCGTTGGAACCCAAAGGGTGATGGTACAGACTTGTGGCAGACGTTTGCTCAGGATGGTTCGCTGACGGATTTTGATGATGATACGCCAGCGGCAGCAGGGGAACAGATTGGAGCGGCGATCGCCGTTCGCTTCACGCTGCGACCGGGGCAGACGCGCTACATTCCGTTCGTGCTGACGTGGGATGTTCCGGTGACGGAGTTTGCTCAGGGCATTGAGTATTTTCGGCGCTACACGGATTTCTTTGGGCGCAATGGACGGAATGCGTGGGCGATCGCACGCACAGCCTTGAAGCATCACCAAACATGGCGCGAGACGATTCAGAGCTGGCAGCAGCCAATTTTGGCACGAGACGATCTGCCGGATTGGTTTAAGATGGCGCTGTTCAATGAGTTGTACAACCTGACCGATGGCGGAACGCTCTGGAGTGCAGCAGACGAACGCGATCCCGTTGGGCAATTTGCAGTACTGGAATGCATTGATTACCGCTGGTACGAAAGCCTGGATGTGCGGCTTTATGGTTCGTTTGCGCTCTTAATGCTGTTTCCCAAGCTAGAGAAAGCGGTGATCCGTGCCTTTGCCAGAGCGATTCCTGCCAGTGACGATCGCACACGGGTGATTGGCTACTACACCACGATCGGCTCTGCTAGTCCATTAGCCGTCCGCAAAGTTGCAGGAGCCACCCCGCATGACCTCGGCGCACCCAACGAGCACGTGTGGGAGCAAACCAACTACACCAGCTATCAAGACTGCAACCTCTGGAAAGACCTGCCGAGCGATTTTGTCCTGCAAGTCTACCGGAATTACCTCCTCACAGGGGCAACCGATGTCGAGTTTCTCGCCGAATGCTGGGAGGCGATCGTCCAAACCCTCACCTACCTCAAAACCTTTGATCTCGACGGCGATGGCATTCCCGAAAACTCTGGTGCGCCTGACCAAACCTTTGATGACTGGAAATTGCAAGGAGTCAGTGCGTATTGTGGCGGACTGTGGATTGCAGCGTTGGAGGCAGCGATCGCGATCGGGAAGATTTTGGAGGAGTCGGGAGTCAACTACGCTTCTTCATCCTTCATCCTTCATCCTTCATCCTTCATCTCTCAATGCCAATCCTGGCTCAACCAATCCCGCTCGGTCTATCAAGCAAAACTCTGGAACGGTCAGTACTACCGCATCGACAGCAAGAGTGGCTCGGATGTCGTTATGGCAGACCAGCTCTGCGGTCAGTTTTACGCTCGTCTGCTAGAACTACCCGACGTTGTACCAGATCACTGTGCTAGAACTGCTCTGCAAACGGTTTACGATGCCTGCTTCGTCAAGTTCAATCAATACCTGGCATCCGGTGCTTTGAGTGCCCAGACGTTTACATCGGTTCAGGAAGCGAGGGCGGCTGAGGAGGGAGGCAGAGGAGCAGAAGAGGCAGTAATAACCCTTCAAAACTCAGAACTCTTCAGCACCTCGGCAAGCGCTACTCAAAGCTCTTCCCCTACACCCCACACCGTTCGGCTGAGCGCTCACGCCGAAGCCCCACACCCTACACCCCACGCGATCGGTGCCGCCAACGGTGTTCGCCCAGACGGGTCTCCCGAAAACCCTAACGCAACTCATCCTTTAGAAGTTTGGACGGGCATTAATTTCGGGCTGGCAGCCTTTCTTGTGCAGATGGGTATGACAGCGGAGGCAATGCAAATGACAGAAGCGGTGGTGCGGCAAATCTACGACAATGGGCTGCAATTTCGCACACCAGAGGCGATTACTGCCAGCGGCACGTTTCGCGCCTGTCATTACCTGCGGGCAACAGCAATCTGGGCAATCTATAGAGAATTGATTGCCAAATGATCGCTTTACGTAGATCGGTGGCGTTTCCCGATTGGGCTGTACAACCAAGGTCTCAGTCAGTTGCCTTTCTTGATCAAAATGAAAGCCCATTCACTTGAGCTTCGACAGAAGATTGTGGCTGCCAATGCCGGAAGTAACCGCTCTCGCAGATTAGGAAAGGCTACGAGCGGATCGAACCGAAAGCAAGCCGTTGAAGCTATTTCCTAGTGGATTTAGGTCGATCGACAGAAGAAAGCTTTCAACCACGATCGCGTTTGAGCCAACCAGATAGGCGCGATCGTTAAGGGTGGCGATCACCATCGCTTTTTACATCTGCTCTATCCTTTTGAGGGAGTGAGTGAAGCGCAATCTTGGCTACAAGAGTGAGTGGACGTTTCGGTATTATTCGCTTATGTCAGCAACAACAGTTGAATCGTTTGCAGCGCAAGCGGCGATCGCCTCTCTCAACATCTATCAAAAGCATCTCTCACCCCGCAAAGGCTTTTCGTGCCCCCACCGCTTATTACATGGCAACGAATCTTGCTCTGCTTACATGAAGCAGGTGCTAATCAACCAGGATCTAAGGACTGCCTTACAACTAGCGCCACAGCGTTTTCAGGCGTGCAAGGTTGCAGCTCAAACGCTGCAACAGTCAAGTAGTGGCTGCATTGTCATTCCCTGCTGTATTCCGCTTTAAAGATCGTGGATTAAATAAAACCGACAAATTATTCGTAGGTAGGGGCGCACAGCCGTGCGCCCCTACGGAAAACGCTCTAGGTCAAAGACCTGCCAGATTTAAATCACACATCACGCTGTGGGCGCAGAGACTCCTGCCATTGATGGAGTGATGGATAAAGGGACTGATAGCGTTCCCAGGCATCGGTGAGATTAGGATTGGGCGATCGTGGTACGACAGGACTGTCACATAGCGGTGCTTGAGGAATCGCTTGCGCATCGTCATAGATACCGCTGCCAATCCCAGCTAAAAGCGCGGCACCACGGGCAGAAGCAGCCGAAACCGTCACGCTATACAGCGATACTTGCATGACATCCGCCAGCAACTGTCTCCAAGCTGGTTCTAAAGTACCGCCGCCAGCTAAGCGTAGTTCGGTAGAGGGTGTGCCTGTATCAGCGATCGCCTCCAGACCTTGCTTGATGGCAAATGCAACCCCTTCGAGGGCTGCCCGCATGAGGTGCGATCGTCCGTGGTGTCGCCCCAAGCCTACCCAGGCTCCACGAGCGTTTGGGTCAATATGAGGGGTTCGTTCGCCTGTGAGGTAGGGCAAAAAGGTGAGTCCTTCGCAGCCTGGAGCAACGGTAAACGCTTCAGCGTAGGCTTGCTGCCAGGTTAACCCTAAAAGGTTACGAACCCAGTCTAGCGCCAGTCCAGCATTTTGCATCGCCGCGAGCGTGTACCACTGGTTTGGCATGGCAGTGCGATAGAGATGTGTGCGAAGGTGTGGATCGGCGATCGGGTGCGCTTGGGGAGTCACAATCTGTGCGCCAGAACCCACCGTGAGCTGCATCATGCCCAGTTGCGATAGACCACTACCAAGCATGGCGGCAGCAGTATCAGCAGCACCCGCCATAACAGGTAGACCAGCCCGCAAGCCCAAGTGTTCAGCCGCCGTAACAGTTAAAGCGCCTGCAATGCTGCTGGATGGTACAAGGGTTGGCAACCAATCAGAACGGAGATGAAGCGCTTCTAAAACGTCGATCGCCCAACGATCGTGCAACACATCGTACAGCAGCGTTCCAGAGGCATCCGATGGTTCGGTCGCAACGGCTCCAGTAAGCTGCAAGCGTAGCCAATCTTTAGGCTGAAGTGCCCAACGAGCCGTTGCATAAATCGTTGGTTCGTATGCCTGCAACCAAAGCAATGTTGCACCTGCCATGCCAGTAGTAATAGGGTTGGCAAGCTGTCGTTGCAGAGTATGACTGAGAGCACGGTATGCCTGTAGAAACACCTCTGAGCGAGTGTCTGCCCAAAGGATAGCAGGACGCAAGGGCTGACCGGGGCGATCGGTCATTACAACCCCGTGCATTTGTCCCGAAAGCCCGATCGCCTGCACTCGTTCAGTCTCCTCTTTGACGGCTGCTCTTACAGCGATCGCCACCGCATTCCACCACTCGGCTGGCTCGGTTTCTGCCCAGCCTGGTTTGGGCGATCGCACCCTATAAGGATGGGATGCCTCGGCGATGACTGTACCATCGATAGCGAGCAACAGCGCTTTCACCGATCCGGTGCCTAAATCAATACCAAGCAACATAAATGACCAGGTAGAGGCATCCAGTTAGCATAAGGCTGTAAATGTCGCTTGTGCGAGTGCTTTAGAGGTGATAGAAAGCTTTTGCTGTTTCAAAGTGTGCGCATGCAGTTGGAGGATAAAGTATGGCGCGATCGCCGCTTGCCAGCAAGCCGCAGCACTCTACCTCCAACAAGGAAAAACAACGGAGCATCACTGTGCGCTGAAAAGGCTGAGCAAACTTCAGGCGTAACAACCGTGCAGAAGATCCGCCGAGCGTTTTCTAAACTCTTCTCAATCAAGTATGCTGAGTCCACGACTCGGTTCTGACGGGAAGCAACCGTCGGAGGAAACAGGGAAAGTGTAGTGAAACTCTACCGCTGTCCCGCAACTGTGAAAAAGTTTTGAGTTTTGAGTTTTGAGTTTTGAGTTAGTTAATCCAACTCGACGTTTAGAGCTTGACACCAACGCCTTTAAGTCAGAACGCCTGCCGAATCGCTCTACAACATCGTCTTATCTGCGAGGTACAGGATGAAGACACGCGATCGGAAATTAGTCAGCCTGGGATTGATGGCTGGCTTGAGTTGTTATTTGTTTTTGGGTTCTGCAACCCCAGCCCAGGCAATGCATATTGCAGAAGGGTTCTTGCCTGTGCAGTGGGCGGTTTTTTGGTGGGCGGTTTCGCTGCCGTTTTTTCTAGTGGGCTTGCGATCGCTCACCCGCATCACCAAGCAAAACCCTGAACTGAAACTCCTGTTGGCATTAGCAGGTGCTTTTACATTCGTTCTGTCTGCTTTAAAGATTCCCTCTGTCACTGGCAGTTGCTCGCATCCCACAGGCACTGGGTTGGGCACGATTCTCTTTGGACCGCTAACAATGACGGTGCTGAGTAGCCTGGTGCTTGTGTTTCAGGCGATCTTACTCGCGCATGGTGGCATTACAACATTGGGAGCGAATGTCTTTTCAATGGCGATCGTCGGTCCACTGGTTGCCTATGTGGTTTACAACGCGGTGATGAAAACGGGTAAGCAAAAACTAGCGGTGTTTCTGGCTGCCACATTGGAAGATTTGCTGACTTACTTGATGACTGCTATTCAACTCGCGCTGGCGTTTCCTGCTGCGCACGGTGGCTTTATTGCCTCATTTATCAAGTTTACAGGCATTTTCGCTATCACCCAATTGCCCTTAGCCGTTAGTGAAGGCTTGCTGACCATGCTGGTTTGGGGTTGGCTGCAACAATATGGCAAGCAGGAATTGCAAACGCTCAAGCTTTTGGAGCAGGAGTCGTAAAGGATGAAGAAACTACCTGGTAACTGGTTATTAGTGATTGGGGTTATAGTTTTAGCGCTGGGTCCACTGCTGGTACTTCAGGGCAGAGAGTTTGGCGCAACCGATGGCAACTTTGTCACCGCGATCGAGAAAGATCACCCAACCTATAAACCCTGGTTTAAACCCATCATTAAAGATTCTGGTCCTGAAGTGCAAACGTTCTTGTTCGCAGTTCAGGCAGGGATTGGTGCAGGCGTGACGGGTTACATTCTGGGTTTGTATAAAGGGCGATCGGAGAAACGCAAAAAGGACGAGCAAGGTTGATCATCTTTAATGTGTGAAACATTGACCTTTTGCAGGGACGTTACAGGTAACGTCCCTGTAATTAACAAAATCGTTCATGACTCTGCAAATTGACACACTCGCATACACCAATCGGCTGCGGCAATTGCCATCCGAACACAAGCTGCTGTTTGCGATCGCCCTGCTCATCATCACCTACTGTTCGCGTGTGCCCATTCAACTACTCATCACCGTTTGGCTGGGCATCTGGACGGTGATTTATGCCCGCATTCCAGCGCCCATCTACTTTCGTCTCCTCTTCATCACGATTGGCTTTTGGCTGACCAGCCTACCTGCCTTTGTGGTTAGTGGTGTGGGATTGTCTAACGTATCCCTTGTGCAGCCTGATGTGTGGCAAGGCGTGACCTGGGGCAATTACTATCTCTACCTCAGTCTGCATGGCATCCAGCAAGCAGTCGCACTGGCAGCACGGGCGATCGCCTCTACTGCCTGCATCTACTTCATCATTCTCACCGTGCCATTCACCGAAATTTTGGATGTGTTGCGTCGTGTGGGCTGTCCACCGTTGCTGACCGAGCTGCTGCTGCTGCTGTATCGCTTTATCTTTGTGCTGCTGCGGACTGCCAGCGAAATCTGGACAGCGCAGCAATCGCGGGGTGGCTATCGCACCTGGCGACTCTGGATGAAGAGTTTGGGATTGCTGGTCGGGCAACTGCTTCGGCGCACGTTAGAAAACTATCGTCAGGTGTCTCAAACGTTGGCATCGCGCGGCTTTACGGGTGATTTTCGCGTCTGGCATTCCCGTCGCTACAAACCCTCCAGGCGCTATTGTCTAGAAGCATTATTTGGCTGCGCGGTCTTGGTTGCGTTGACGGGATGGCAGTATGTTGTTGGAGTTTGAGCAAATCGGCTATACCTACGCGGGGAGTTCTCAACCAGCGCTGCAAGGGTTGACGCTCCGCATCCCTCAAGGAAAACGCTGTGCCTTGATTGGGCAGAACGGTTGTGGTAAGACCACGCTGTTTTTGTTGGCAAATGGTCTTTACAAGCCACAGCAAGGGGTTGTGCGTTGGCAGGGTGAGCCGCTCAAGTACGATCGCGCCTCACTGATGGCATTGCGGCAACAGGTCGGGCTGGTGTTTCAAGACCCCGAACAGCAGTTGGTGGCATCGACCGTTGAAGAAGATATTTCCTACGGACTGTGCAATTTGGGCTTGCCAGAGGCTGAGATCGCGCAACGGGTCGGCGAGGCGATCGCTGCCTTTGGCTTAACTGACCTCGTGAATCGCCCCGTCCATCATCTCAGTCTGGGGCAAAAGAAACGGGTATCGCTGGCAGATGTGATGGTGCTGCAACCAGAGTTATTACTGCTGGATGAACCCACGGCTTATCTCGATCGCCTCCATACCCGTGATTTGATGGTTAAACTCAAACAAATTTGGGCAACGGGTACGACCATCCTGATGGCAACCCATGATTTAGATCTGGTGTATGGCTGGGCAGATTGGGTGTTTGTGGTCGATCGTGGGCAACTGGTGCTAGAAGGTAGCCCCCAGGATGTGTTTGCTCACCGCGCTTTGCTGGAAAAGCTGCATTTAGGCGTGCCTCAAGTGTTTGAAGTGCTCGATCGGGTAGAAGTTGCTTTGGCTTCCAGTACAGAGCCTGCCACTATCGCCTTTCATGCTCTGCGACAGCGCATTCTAGGCGAGTTTAGACAAGGTTAAACGGGGTGACGTGATTTTTAGAGGTAATGATCAATGCAGACCCATGAGTTGAGTGCTGCACAACTTCGGCAACAGGGCATTGAGGCATTGGTGGGCGTTAGGTGTTGCAGTAATTTGAGCAGGCTAGATCCCCGACTTCTTTAGAAGTCGGGGATCTTTCAACGTCGGGGATCTTTGTTGCCGGGGAACGCTAAATAAGCGTCTTTCCTCACTCCTCTATGCCCTATCGTGCGATCGCCTTTGAACCTGGCAATGTTTACCATCTCTACAATCGGGGCAATAATCGCCAGAATATCTTCTTTGAGCGGGAGAATTATCTTCACTTTTTGCGGTTAGTCCGACGCTATCTGACACCGGAAGATGTGGCAATTTTGGCCTATTGCCTGATGCCCAATCACTATCATCTCCTGGTCGATCTCAAAACGAACAACCTGAGTGAACCGATGAAGGCGTTGCCTCTTGCCTACACCAAAGGCATGAATGCTCGCTATCACCGGGTGGGTGCGTTGTTTCAGGGGCGGTTTTACTCCATTCAGGTTGATTGTGAACTCTATCTGGTGCCTTTGGTGCGCTATGTTCACCTGAATCCAGTCAAGGGTGGATTGGTCGCCCATCCTGGGGAGTGGGAGTTTTCGAGCTATCGGGAGTATGCTGGGCAACGGCAGGGGACGTTACCCAGCCTGGAACGGGTGCAATTGCTGGCAGGGGCTGAGGGTGGCTATCAGAGTTTTTTGGCGGATCAGTTGTTGCCCCAACAGCCAAAAATTCGGACGTTAATGCTGGATGAGTGATGGTTAGATCCCCGACTTTGAGATCCCCGACTTTTTAAAAAAGTCGGGGATCTTGCCTCGACCTACTTTTGGCTACCAATCCCATCGCACAGGTGCCTGTCACCCTCGCTGACTTTAGGATTATAGGTTAAATAATTGCGAACCCAATCGCAACTACGCCCCATTAAAGAGTTTAAGTTTAAGTCCCATAGTTTGATCGTCCCGTCATCACTGCCGCTTACCAAGGTCTTCCCATCCGGGCTGAAACTGACGCTATAGACTCCTCTAGCATTGCTCTTTAAGGTGCTGATTTCCTTGCCCGTCTCTGGGTTCCACAGTTTGATCGTCCCGTCCTCATTACCACTCGCCAAGGTTTTCCCATCCGGGTTGAAACTGACGCTCAAGACCTTGCCCCCATGCCCCTTGAGTGTGCGGATTTCCTTGCCTGCCTCTCGATCCCACAGTTTGATCGTCCCGTCCTCACTACCACTCGCCAAGGTTTTCTCATCCGGGTTGAAAGTGACGCTCAAGACCTTGCCCCCATGCCCCTTGAGGGTGCTGATTTCCTTGCCCGTCTCTGGGTTCCACAGTTTGATCGTCCCGTCCTCACTACCACTCGCCAAGATCTTCCCATCCGGGCTGAAAGTGACGCTCCAGACCTTGCCCCCATGCCCCTTGAGGGTGCTGATTTCCTTGCCCGTCTCTGGATTCCACAGTCTGATCGTCTTGTCCTCACTACCGCTCGCCAAAGTCTTCCCATCCGGGCTGAAAGTGACGCTCCAGACCCTTGCTTCATGCCCCTCAAGTGTGCGAATTTCCTTACCCGTCTCTGGGTTCCACAGTTTGATCATCTGACCATCACCGCCGCTCGCCAAGATCTTGCCATTGGAGCTGAAACTGACACTCAAGACTCCCTTACCCTTATCTCCCTTAAGGGTGCGAATTTCCTTGCCCGTCTCTCGATCCCACAGCTTGATCGTCTGATCCCAACTGCTGCTCGCCAAAGTCTTCCCATCCCGACTGAAACTGACGCTCCAAACCCTACCCTCATGCCTCTTGAATGTGCGGGTTTCCTTTTCAGTGTTTGGATCCCACAGTCTGATCGTCTTGTCCTCACTGCCGCTCGCCAAGGTCTTGCTATCGGGGCTGAAACTGACGCTCCAGACCTTGCCCTCATGCCCCTTGAGTGTGCGGATTTCCTTGCCCGTCTCTACATTCCAGAGTTTGATCGTCTGGTCATGGCTACCGCTTGCCAAGCTCTTCCGATCCGGGCTGAAACTGACGCTCAAGACCTCGCCAGCATGATCTTTGAGTGTGAGGATTTGCTTGCCTGTCACTACATTCCACAGCTTGATCGTCTTGTCTCTACTGCAACTCGCCAAGGTCTTCCCATCTAGGCTGAAATTGATGCTCAAGACATCGCCAGCATGTCCTTTGAGTGTGCGGATTTGCTTGCCTGTCGCTACATTCCACAGCTTGATCGTCTTGTCCGCACTGCTGCTCGCCAAGGTTTTCCCATCCAGGTTAAAACTGATGCTCCAGACCACGCCAGCATGACCTTTGAGTGTGCGGATTTCCTTGCCCGTCTCTGGGTTCCACAGCTTGATCGTATTGTCTCCACTGCGACTCGCCAAGGTCTTCCCATCCGAGCCTCCACTGCCACTCGCCAAGGTCTTCCCATCCGAGCTGAAACTGACGCCATAGACTCGAGCAACACTCTTGAGTGTGCGGATTTCCTTGCCTGTCTCTAGATTCCACAGTTTGATCGTCTTGTCCTCACTGCCGCTCGCCAAGGTTTTTCCATCCGGACTAAAACTGATGCTAGTGACCACGTCAGTATGACCCTTGAGTGTGCGGATTTCCCTGCCCGTCTCTCGATCCCACAGTTTGATCGTCTTGTCACTACTGCCGCTCGCCAAGGTTTTCCCATCCGGGCTGAAACTGACACCCCAGACTACGTCAGTATGCCCTTCTAAGCGGTTGCGTTCGCTGCCCTCATGAATATTCTGCAAGGCATTCATCACCTCTGGGTCGGTAGCGTCTTGTTCTTGCAGGATTTTCTCTGCCTTAATGGCTTGCACAAACGCCTCTAACTCTTTCCCTTGATTAAATAGAGACTGGGAATAGCGACCCAGAGACTGGGCTTGATTGAGTTTTGCCTGTTGTGTCTGCTCCCACGCTACAAAACCGAAAACACTGGTAATTATCGCACCCACCACTGCGACAGTAGCCAACCCCCTGGCTCGGTTCAGTTCTCGCTTCTGGAACTGTTGACTTTTAGTAATGTAATCTTGCTCATCTTTACTTAGGGAAACCGATTGCAATTCAAAGAGATGCTTTTCCTTTAGCTCCAAAATCTTTGCTAGTACAGAGCCTTTCAGCAATTCCTGATCTGCCTGCTTTTGCTCGTTCCAGCGCCGCATATCTTCCCCTAATCGAGACTTGATCAGCAAGATGACTTGGGCTTCCTGAATCCAGTCTCTCAATTTGTCCCAGGATGTGAGCAAAATCTCGTGGGCCATTTCAATGGTTGCCTGTTGCTTAAGGTTATTGCCATTCTGCGTCAGCGATGCCGTCTGGCTCAAATTCTGGCTGCTACTTACCAGTAAGTTTTCATTGATCAGCCGATCGATCGTTTTTGGCACGGCATCTCCTTGCAGAGCCGATCGGGAAACACTTTGACTCACCCGCTTTTCGACACCGTCGGTCGTGAAGACTTTAACCAGGCTTAAAAAAATCCGTTTCGCGGCTTGCTGTCCTACATCACCAAGTTCCCTATAAATCTCGTTTACATGGTTATCTAAGGCTCCCCGCACTTTACCAAGAGCTTGATAGTTTTGGGTATTTAATAGTTTATCGGTCAGCTTATCCAGGTTAACTTCGTACTCCCAAAGCCGATCCAACGTATACTGCATTAACGGCAAAGACCCCGCCTGCCCCTGCACATCCGCGACAATTTCCTTAGCCAGCCCCCGTTCAAATCGCACCCCATGCTTCGCGGCGGGACCCTTGATCGCCAGTTCCAGTTCATCCTCCGGCATCGCATTCACCAAATGGATCTGCCGCTGCAACAGTTTGCCAAACCGGGGATAGGGGTTGAACTCCCCTAAGAAATCTGCCCGCATCGCCAACACAATCTTGACGGAATAATCCTTAGACTCCGCAATTTGGGTCAGACTTTTAATGAAATTTTGCCGCTGTTCCAGGCTGGGACAGCGAGTAAACAACTCCTCAAATTGATCAATAAAAATCAACCACTCTGAATCCTTGTCCTTCAGTTGGTACACTACTTGCGCCAGGACATCCGATTTGCACTCCAGCACAAATTTTGCTTTGTCTGGTTTGAAGTAGTAATCTTTATCTGGTCCAATCTTCCCTTGCCCAATCAAACTCTCATAGAGCGATCGAAAGGGATCGTCTCCAGGCGTCAAAATAAAGTCATGATGGTGAGAACTCGCACTCAAAAACTCGGGGATTAATTTCGCCCGCACCACCGATGACTTGCCACTTCCCGAAGCCCCCAACACCAAAATTAGATTGTTGTTCTTAAGGACTTCCTGCATTTCATGGGTGAGTTGATAGCGACCAAAGAAATACTCACTATCATCCACATCAAACCGTTTCAGGGCTTTGTAAGGCGATCGCGCCTGGAATGGGTTTAGCTCGATCGCCTCGGGCGTGATCACTTGCTGGTGCTCAATAATAGTCGCCCCAATCACCGTTTGCCCAATAATCCCCTTTGCCCCTTGACCAATGTTGACATTGTTGGGCGAACTGGTATCCGTCATTGATGGCGCTCCAATAGGTTGCTATGGCGGTCATACAAAGGCAGCAAATCATGAACGATCATGACAACATAACTGAGCTAAAAATTCCTCGCAGAAGGCGAATAAACCATGACATCCTCGTTACGCAATTCTGGGGGCAGTTCGGATAGCAACTCGGAGCTTTTGAGACATCCTCTAACTGATATTCCCGGTAATGGTCGCGCCAGTTACCGTTTGCCCAATGATCCCTTTCGCACCCTGACCAATATTGATGCTTCCTGGCGCTGTCGCTTCAGGGTTTAACTGCTTCAGCAACTCCTGTGCCGCCTTGAGAATGTCCTCATCTTTGTCAATCCCTGCTTCCACCAGATTCTTTTTAAGCGGTGCTGCATAGGTTTCCGGGTCTTTCTCATGCTCCTCCAGCATCGCTTCTGCGACTGGCTTACCGGCAATCTTCTTTTGAATGAGCGCTTTTAATCCTTTATAGGCATCCGGAGCTGCGTCGCCCGCCGCCTTCGCCGTGCCTGCAACCAGAGCCGTGAGAATCAGTGTAATCGGGTCCATAATGGTTAATTCCTGAGCGTTTGGGGGCAGTCAAAACACAAAAAGAGGCAAAGCTCACAGACTTCCATCAGCATCGTCAATTTCCTTCTCACTATAAATAATCCAATTGAGCTGTGCAAGCACCCCTACGGGTTCCCTCCCTTTCGGTCTGCCCCCTCACCATCTCGGTTTGCCTCTAACACCAAATCAAATTGCAAAGGCGGGTCAGGCGATCACTGAAAGCTTTGTCAGCCAACCAGCTCTGCATCTGACACCCCTTGCCCCTACTTGATGATGATCGTCCAAATCATTGAATTGGTTCGACAAAACTTGATGACGTTCCCCCAATGCTTGATTTTGGACAGACGTTTTTTAGTTTCAACCCGACGTTTTTTAGTTTCAACGCGACAAAACTAAGTTTAGACTCGACGAAACTTAGTTTTGTGGGCATTGCAATAAGATTGCCCTCATCGATACACGGTTTGTACTGGTAATCGAGGGTATAAGCCATTGGTGTAGGCGAATCTACGGAAAAATTGGCTTGGAAAACCCTACTACAAGCCCTTTTTTCAAAAGGCGTTTCAAAGATTTTTCGGAGGACGATCGTCAGCATTCCCCTTTAAGGTTGAGTGATTAGTTTTTCCTTAAGAGGAGCAGCAATGGCCAGACAAACACGCGGTTCGCAAGTCGTCATCAAGGCAGAGCAACGGGTGGCAGGCTTGAAAATGATTGATTCAAACCTGGAGGTAGGCGACTCCCTCACCCTAGAGAAGTTCACCACCAGCATTGAGCAGCTTCGCGCCAAGCTGGAGACCTATAACAGTCTGTTGGCTAAAGTTGACGTGGTACAAGCCGACCTTATCGCCGACGAAACACAGCTCAAGCACATGACCGAAGATATGCTGATTGGCGTTGCCTCAAAGTACGGCAAAGACAGCTACGAATATAAGCTGGCAGGCGGCACTCGACGCAGTGACCGGAAACGTCCCGTGCGGAAACCAAAAACAACGACTGCAAGTTAGCGATTTTGAAGCGATGGAAAGGGGCGATCGTCCTCGTCGCGTCGATCGTGGCTTGTGCCTAGCCAGCACAAAGTTACCACCAGGGCGAAAGCCCCATGCTTGCACCACCGTATAGCCAGCTTCCTCCAGCACCCACGCCACTCACTCTGCCCGGTGCGATCGCTCCCGGTTTAGCAGACAGAGAATTTCATGGCAGACGTTAAGTGGCGCGTAGGTGCAAGGCTATGGGTGCAAGAGGCTCACTTATAGATACCGCTCTAAATCTATTGCGCTCTCGATCGATGCGACAGCCCTTGAATCTGCAAAATCGCGATCGTACGTCGTGCGTGGCTTCTACCTGCTAGAGCCACGAACAGAGATGGCGCTTTCAACTCAACGTCAATGCATGTCGTGCTTAATACAGAGTAGATGAGCAAAAAGCTCGATCGCTAGCACATAAAGCTTCCTTAAAACCATCTCTCAAATCTGTCTAAGGTTACTTCTTTAATGTCAGCTTTTGTGCTTCCGAAGTAACTCCACTTTCAAGCTTAGAACTTAAGTCAAAGCGTGATTTTATCAGCCGTTAATCTCCTTTTAACGTGCGAATTATTGTCCACTGATATTCAAACAGCACTCAGTACAAGAGGACACTCTAATTGAGTGAATTAAGTAACTTTGTAGCAGTAGCAACTATTCCTTAGAAAGTAGTTTATAATTGTTCACAGACACACTAATCAAGGTAAAACGCATGGCTGATATCATTGATACTGCTGTTAATGCCGGTTCTTTCACCACTTTGGCTGCTGCTTTGAAAGCTGCTGATTTGATCACAACTTTGAAAGGCGCTGGTCCTTTCACTGTTTTTGCGCCCACTGATGAAGCGTTCGCTAAGCTACCTGCTGGAACCGTTGATAGCCTACTGAAAGATCTTCCCAAGCTGAAGCAAATTCTGACCTATCACGTCGTTGCAGGCAAAGTAATGGCGGCAGATGTCGTGAAGCTCAAGTCGGCTACAACCGTCCAAGGCTCAGATGTAAAAATTGATGCTTCTCATGGTGTCAAAATCAACGATGCTACCGTTACAACACCTGATGTTGCTGCTGACAACGGTGTGATTCATATCATCGATACCGTGTTGCTTCCTGCATAAGCGATCGCTGAGATAGCAATTAGTAGTAAGGGGTCAACAGCTAGAGATAGTTGTTGACCCCTTGCTTTGTGGTGAGGTTTTCAACGCTCAGCAAATCACCCCGAAATCATCCTGCCCCCCGTGCAATGACAGCTTACTGGTTCGGTAGCTCTGGGTGAGCGATGACAGGGCAATTGATAATCGCCTGGGTGGGTCTCAGCCCAAAGAGCCAGGGGTTACCGGGTCCTTCAGGATTGATGAAGGCACTGGTAACCAGTCCAGCCGCCACCAGTCCTTTCAAGTCTTCAAACGAGGTAATCCGCCTGACCTTGTTTGACGTTACGGCTTCATCCGTCCACATACTCACATGGGCATCCCACAGCGGACTGTAGTTGTTCGCAGCCGAGCGATCGTCATTTGAAGGCGAAAGGGGAAAGACGTTAATGGGGTCGATACCACCGTTTACCAGTGAGGCAACGAAGCCCTGGTGCTGCCCTGTACTGATGTCGCTAATGCCGTTCAAAACGGGGGAAAAGCCCAATAATGCGGATGGGTCAGAGGCTTTAGATTTGCCGATCGCAGGCAGCTTAGCAAGCCGAGGCGCAAACACACCTTTTTCCAACACAGACGGCACTTCAGCCGATACATCCGTTACCAAATGGTAAAAGTACTGCTTGCCTCCCTGAAAGCCGTCCAGAATGGAGAGCGTCACTGTTCGCTGCTTGAGGTCTAGCGCTAAGAGGCGATCGTGGCTCCCCGATGCATTATGCATTGCCTGAACGTTCACAACAACCTTACTGGGCAGCACGACGATGGAAGACCACTGCGCGTCTGCGATCGCCCCTGGTTTCGCTACTTTCGGTGGAAAGGGATTAGGAGAGCCAGGTTCGACTTGATATTGCGGAGAGAAATCGACATTGCCTTTGAATGTGATCAAGCCTTTATTCAAGGTGACGGTCTGCACTCCAGCCGAGCCGATCGCCTTCTTTATTTTGGGAGCATAGTTAATACCCAATTTCTTCGCCACGTTGAAATCAGAGGCTTCCGTAATGATGTAATAGACCGATGCGCCTTTAGGCGAGAGACCTCTGTACAGGGGCAGCGTAACGTTTGCTTTGGAAGGGGTAAAGTCGAGCGCCAAAGCACTTTTCATATACACATGATCACTCGGCTTAAACTTGACTGCTGTTTGCTCAGAGTAGCTTGCTCTACCAGACTCTTGCGCTGCCGTTGTCAGTAAAGACTGAGCTTCTCCGATGCGGTCTGGGGCGGCTACAGCGCTAATGGCGATCACAAAAGTGCAGATAAAGGCGATCGCTGATATTAATCTCTTTCTCATGTATCTTTCCTTGTAGCGTCAACGAATCATCTCCATTCATTGAGCTACAGCAAACTGAAGCCGTTCTGATAATGAACTTAGAGCAGCCTAACAATTAGAGTGAAACGGTTCAGAAATGAATCTAAACTACGGCATTCCCATACAGTCATTGCCATCCCCGCCCTGCTGGAAGTGCGGGCTAACAGACGCAAGTCCTTTGTAGGCTTTGCCTTCCCGAAGGGTAGAGGACTCCAAGCGTGTTTCAACCCGTTTTGATGGGTTTGATACCGCAAACCTCGATTTTCTAATCACGGGCGGGTGAACAGCGCAGCAAGCAGCCTTTCAAGACTTTTATCAATAAGAAAGGGAGCAATGTGTAAACTGCTCTTCCTTTCGCTTGTTCATCGTCTCGGTTAGCTTAAAGTGCCTAGACTTCGACGGGCGCTTTGCTACTCACGGGCGCTGCGTAAGCACGATCGTCATGCAGCAGCCCTTCACCCGTGATGATGCGAGCGCCACGTTTACGAGTGAAATAATTCCAGCCCCACTGCAACAGCACAATCAACTTATTGTCGAACTCAATCAAGAAGTAAATGTGAGCGAAGATCCAAAGGAACCAGGCTAGTAAACCGTCAAACTTCACAAAACCCAGATCAACCACCGCTTCGTTTTGACCAATCACAGCCAGGCTGCCAAAATCTTTGTATACAAAGGGTGCCACAGGCTTGTCAAGCAGGCGCTGCTTGATTAATTTAGCAACGTATTCGCCTTCCTGCATCGCCACAGGTGCGACACCTGGCAGTGGGCGCTCGCCTTGATGCGGAAAGTTTGCCAGATCGCCAATGACAAAAATATTTGGATGATTGGCAAGGCTCAGATCAGGCTCAACCATCACTCGCCCAACACGATCGAGCGTTGCGCCTGCCCGTTCTGCAAGCACCTGCCCCATTGCCGACGCTTTGACACCCGCCGCCCAGAGGACGGTGTGCGCGGGAATATATTCTTCCTGCCCATCTCGCTTGACGGTGACAATATTGTCGTCGATGTTTGTGACCAGCACCTTGGTTTCGACCGTCACGCCCAATTTAGTGAGGGAGATTTCCGCCTTCGCTGATAAATCGGGTGAATAGGGCGGCAAGATGCGGTCTAAGCCTTCCAGTAAGAGCACTTGAGCTTCGGTCGTGTCGATGTTGCGGAAGTCGCGCTTGAGCGTTTTGAAGGCGAGTTCTGCGATCGCGCCTGCCAGTTCTACTCCGGTTGGACCGCCGCCCACCACCACAAATGTCAACCAGGCGCGGCGCTTTTCTTCATCGGCTTCTTTCTCAGCGGCTTCAAACGCCATAAAAATACGACGACGCATTTCTAATGCATCTTCGATCGTCTTCAACCCCGGTGCCGTTTGCTTCCAATGGTCGTTGCCAAAGTAGTGATGGCTAACCCCTGTTGCCACAATCAACGTATCGTAGGCGATCGCTTCGCCCTTCAACATCACCGTTTGCTGCTGCGGATTTAGATCGGTGACCTCATCCATTAGCACCCGAGTATTTTTGCTGCTGCTCAGAATGCCACGCAGCGGCGAGGAAATATCGGCTGGAGAGAGCGTCCCTGTAGCAACCTGGTAGAGCAACGGCTGAAACAAATGGAAATTTCGTTTGTCAATCAGCGTGACATCCACTGATGCGCGACCTAATGCCTTAGCAGTATACAGTCCGCCGAATCCCCCTCCAACGATGACAACCCGATGCCTCGGTTGGTTCTCAGTCGCATCCACCATTCTTTGTCGCTCCCTCGTTTGCTATAGAAGTAAGCCGCCTCTAATCTACTGCACGTCTTACGAGAACAGTTATTAGATTGATCATGGGTCAGCGTCTGCTGATCCGCTGGTGGCTAATGGCTTCGCTCAAAACCATCTTTACAAAATGAAGAGGGTTTCTGTAGGAACTTCATCTGTCCCAGGAGAATCTTTGCGAAATATTAACATCCCCCAATTTAGCTTATGCCTCTCAGTTCTTAAGTAGCAACAGTTACGAGGACAGATTTTCTGAGCAAAGCTTGGTGATGGAACATTAGCAACAAGGCGGCTTGCTACGAGAATCGCTCAATACAGATCAGAGCGACGATCGTCTAGATAGGAAAAGATAGCGCGTGTCTTGGCGATCGCCGTGCGATCGATGTCTGCGATGAGCAGCATTTCGTCTGTACCCGCCTGAGCCAAAACAGTGCCATCAGGGGCGGCGATCGTGCTTAAGCCACAGTATTTCAGATTGCCTTCGACCCCGATACGATTAGCGTAGGCGACGAACACTTGATTCTCCAACGCACGCGTCGGAATGAGCACGTTGGGAATTTGGGTGTAGGGAAACATGAGCGCGGTTGGCACGGCGACCAGTTCCGCGCCTTGTGAGGCTAGTAAACGCACCGCTTCGGGAAATTCGACATCGTAACAAATGAGGATACCGACGCGAATGCCTGCGATCGTGTGCAAACGCCAGTCCTTACCAGGAGTGAACAGCCGTTGTTCCTCCGCACCAAAGAGATGGGCTTTGCGATAATTTGCCGCCAAATTACCGTCTGCATCAATGAGTGCAGCGGCGTTGTAAACAGCATCGCCGTCACGTTCAGCATAGCCAAACAGCAGTGCTAGTCCATACTCGCGGGCAATAGCAGCAGCCGTTTGGAGCGATCGTCCCTGCCAGGGTTCTGCCAGTCGCTTGACTGCATCACCAATGTTGTAGCCCGTTAAAAATAATTCGGGAAACAGCAGCAAGTTTACGTCCTGTTTGACAGCCTCAGCAGCAGTTTCAGCTAACAATGCCAGATTTGCTGCTATGTCAAACGGTGTGCCTGAACCCTGATATAGAGCGAGTTTCATAGGGGTGAGACAGGTTTGACGCTGTGTGTGATAGTTTCTGATCTGCGATCGCTCAGGGGGTTGCTATTCAAACGCGCTTGCTTTATAGTACAAAAATACTAATGGGGACAAACGAGAACAACCCGTGACGAACCGCTACGGATTCAGTATAAAGAGGAACCCATGACATCCGCTACCAGACAGACAAAAGTTAGAAAACCCCCTTCTGCAACAACTGAGACTTACACGCTTGCGCTGGATGCAGGTAACTATGACCTCAAATTTTGGGATGGCGAGGCACACCCCAAAGCGATTCGCTCGGTTCGCTTTCAGCTTCCCCAGGGTCGCGATGCCGTGCGCCACACCGATGCATCACCCTTGATTGAGCTACCCGATGGCACTCGCTATCACTTCGGCGCACAGGCGTACAAATATCGTCGTCAGCAGCAAACAGTCGTTGAGAACAAGGTTGAACTATCCCGCTTGCATCTCTATGCCTGCCTGGAGCCCCGTGAAGGCGAGACAGAATTTGCGATCGACATCCATGCCTCTACGCCCGAACCCGCTAAGAATGAAGATGCGATCCGACAACATTTGTTAGGAATGCATGAGTTCAAGCGCAACGGACTGGAGTATCGCGTTCTGGTCGAGCGCGTTGAAGTCGAACGGGAAGGCATGGGTGCCTATCATTACGCCCAACGCTTAGGGTTAATTCCCGATACTGGCTACACGATCGTCGTAGACATTGGTGGCGGCACCTGGCTCACTCGCCTAGTCGATGCTGAAGGTGACGTGATTGACGAAAACGTGATGGATCGAGGCGGTGCCTATGAACTCGCGGCTTCCATTAGCTTCGATCGTCGCTTAACCGATATCCTGGGTACTACCGCCGATCCAAGCCTGATTATGGACGGGTTCCGCACCGGACATCTTTACGCAGACACCGAGCTAACCTGGCAACCCTGGCTGGAAGAGCACCTCGACCCCTGGTTTAAGGGCATCTTTCAAACAGTGAGAGCGCAATACACCCCTTACATGGCACGAGTGACTCGCTTTTTGGTCACGGGCGGCAGTTCTCACCTCATTTCAGAACGGCTAGCAGGACGCAGGCTGTTTGCCGTCATGACTGATCCTCAATTTGCGAACGTTCGTGGCTTATTTCCTGTTGTAAATGGAGCACAGCTATGTATGACAACAAAGTAAGGCTCAGCCAGGATGTGCTGGAAAAAGCCAGCATGATTGCGTCTGAATGGGGCTTGAAAAATGCTCGTGCTGCTGTAGAAGCCGTTTTTCGCAGGTATGCTGATGAGTATCTAGATGGCACGGGACGTACGCCTCAATGGGCAACGCATGAGGCAATGCCCACAGGAATGTTTGCGATGCCCAGTCGATCGCACTCGTCTAACTGCGAAGCGCTTGATGAGTTGGATGATTTGCTGGGGCTGTAGGTGCAGTTGAGAAGGGCAGAGGCAACCTCATCAAAAGTCCAGGCGTGATAGTTACTTCCACAGGGGCATTACACGTAACGTCCCTGTGGATGATAGACGGGTGTTAGATAAATTTGGAGCAGTGGTCTAACCCACATTTCTGGTGATTGCCCAACCTTTCACATTGCACAGTGCGGCTAGGATAGGCGTATTTTCTGTTTCAACAGGAGCCACGTCGCCAAGGAATTTATGGTTAATTTTCGAGATGCTGAGTCTGCCGATCGTAATCAGCCAGTTGCGGTTGACATTGCTCTGGAACAAGATGACACGTTAGTCACTGCAACCCCGCGATCGCATCCGATCAGCCAATGGGCATCCCCACCGGAACCAATCAGCCAAATTCTGGATGCTCCTGCTACGCCAGCCGTGCTGATTTCACCGGACAATCAATGGCTGGTGGAGCTTGAACAACCTGCTTTAACGACGATCGTGGAACTGGCAGAACCCGTGATTGCCGTTGCGGGCTTTCGTCTCAATCCCAGGTTGAGCAGTCCTGCACGTCACCACACCTATCGTGGTATGCGGCTGCGGACGATTCCGACAGGCGCAAACAGGGCAATTGCGCTACCAGATGATGTTCGGATCAGTTATGTGCGTTGGTCGCCCGATGGACAGAACCTTGCGTTTGCGCTGACGAAAGCCACGGGGCTGGAACTGTGGGTCATGGCGCTAGCTGATGGCATACCCCATCGGCTCACCGACCCCATTTTGAACGCCACGTTTGGCACGCCGTATCGCTGGCTTTCGGACGGGGCGCTGCTGTGCAAGTTTATCCCCGCCGATCGGGGTGAACCGCCCGTAAAACCATCCGTACCAGCGGGACCCATCATCCAAGAAAACCTGGGACGCAAAACTGCTAGCCGCACGTATACCAACCTGCTGCAAAATCCCTATGATGAGCATCTGTTTGAGTATTACGTCACCTCAACGTTGAGCTGCGTCACGCTAGATGGACAGTATGAGCGCCTGAGTGCGCCCTGTCTCATTGATGAAGCCACACCATCACCCGATGGTAACTACATTCTGCTAACGACGCTGCATCGTCCATTTTCTTACCAGCTACCGAGTTCGTACTTTCCGCAGCGGATTCAGATCTTGGATGCAGTCGGTCATGTCCTGTACGAGCTGGCAGATTTGCCGTTAGCAGACAATATCTCAACCAAATTTGATGCGGTCGCTGTGGGACCGAGACGGACAGGCTGGCGTAGCGATCGCCCCGCCACTCTCTATTGGGTGGAAGCACTAGACGACGGCGACCCCGAAACTGACGCGCCGTACCGCGATGCCTTGTATGCACTGGAAGCGCCGTTTACGGATGCACCCAAAGCATTGTGGCGATCGCAGTATCGCTTTAGACGAGTGCGTTGGGGACGGGATCATGTGGCGCTGGTGTGGGAGCAGTGGCATGACACTCGTCAGATCAGGCTATGGAAAATTGACCCAGCTCAGCCAGAAACAACGCCTCAACTCCTGGTCAAACGCAGCTACGACGATCACTACAGCGATCCTGGTATGCCGTTGACAGTGCCAGGAGAGTTCAAGCGGCATGTGTTGCAGTTCACACCCGATGGTAGCAGCCTTTACTTCAGCGGTCGGGGAGCCTCGCCAGCAGGTGTTTATCCCTTCCTCGATCGCCTGAATCTTATGACCGCAACCACCGAGCGCCTGTGGCAATGTCAGTCGCCCTACTTCGAGTCAGTGGTCAAACTGCTCGACGATCATGCCCAACAGATGATCACCATGCGCCAATCTCAGACTGAGCCGCCCAACTTTTTCTTGGTGACACGATCGACGGAGGAAGCTGTTTCGCTCACAGATTATCCCGATCGAGCGCCTCAGTTTGCAGGCATCCACAAAGAGGTCGTGCGGTATCAACGGGCAGATGGTGTGCAGCTATCCGCGAAGCTTTATCTGCCAGCAGGCTATAACCCGGCACGGGATGGCGCACTGCCCATGCTCTTCTGGATTTATCCGGAGGAGTTTAAGAGCCGCGATTTAGCAGGTCAGGTGACAACAGCCGCGCACGTCTTCAGCCGACCAGGCGGCACGTCCGTTTTATTTTTGCTCACGCAGGGCTATGCGGTCTTGGACAATCCCAGCCTGCCCATCATTGGTGAAGGGGATGCTGAACCTAACGATACCTACGTTGACCAGCTACTAGCAGGCATTCAGGCGGCGATCGAGTATGTCGTCGATCGTGGCGTGGCTGACCGTAACAGGCTTGCGATCGGGGGGCATTCCTACGGCGCGTTTACAACTGCCAATGTCCTGGCGCACAGCAACTTGTTTCGCGCTGGCATTGCCCGCAGCGGTGCGTATAACCGGACGCTCACACCCTTCGGTTTTCAGGGCGAACAGCGTCACTTTTGGGAAGCCGCAGACACTTACATGCATCTATCCCCCTTTACCCATGTGGGTAAAATCACCACACCGCTGCTGCTGATCCACGGGGCTGATGACAGCAATGCAGGCACCTATCCCTTGCAAACCGAACGGTTTTACGAAGCCTTGAAGGGGTTGGGCGCAACCGTGCGTCAGGTGATGCTGCCTCTGGAAGACCATGGCTACCGCTCACGTGAAGCGATCGGGCATGTGCTGTGGGAAATGGTGCAATGGTGCGATCGCTATCTTAAGGGGGAGTAGGCGTGTGGATAGGGCAAACGGTAAAAGGGTTTGAAGCTAGAACACCTTTATCCCTCATCCCTTCCTCACTTTCCATCAATCGATGGAACCAACACTCTTAGATAGGGTACTATTGTATTTCTGTGGGTTTTTAAAGCTTAGAAAGATTGTGGCAAAGGAAAGGCTATGGCGAAGCGCGTACAGTTAGTTCTTAGTAAAGATGTGAGCAAGTTAGGTAAGCTGGGCGATCTCGTTGAGGTGGCTCCTGGTTATGCTCGCAATTATTTGATCCCTCAGGGGCTTGGGGCACGCACCACCCCCGGTCTTTTGAAGCAGGTCGAGCGGCGTAAAGAATTAGAGCGGCAGCGGTTGCTAGAAGAAAAGCAGCAGGCGGAAACGATTAGAAAAGCGCTGGAAACGGTGGGACGCTACGCGATCGCCAAGCAAGCAGGCGAAAAAGACGCAATTTTTGGTACGGTCACCAATCAAGACGTAGCAGATGCCATCTTGGAGGCAACCAAGCAGGAAATCGATCGTCGTGGCATTACGCTGCCTGAGATTAACCAGCTTGGTTCCTACAAGGCAGAGATCAAGCTGCATCCTGACGTGACGGCAACGATCGAGATTCAGGTTGTCGCCAGTTAAGACATGGAAGATCCATCACTCCTCCAGGTTGGGTTTCGTTTTAACCCAACCTGCCTATTTTGGATGCCATTACTTCTCGATTTGAAGGGACGGTAAAAAACGGCGAAGGGAACTGAGAAGCCCTTGTCGTTACGTAATTGTTTGAGTAGAATAGTACAAGAATACTAAAACTACATCACAAGCAGCTTTGATCGAATTGGAAGAATTCCACATTTAGCGCTTTAAGCTGTGGTGCTTTTTGGTCTGCGCTAAATACGGTTAAAGATAATGACCTTAGCTGTATAGTTGGGGTGGAGTAGTGCAGATCTCTGAACAATCCATCCCAATAAACGTATCGCCGTCGTCCCACAGCACATGGTTCAGGAACTCAATTTTCAAACCTTTAGCGATCGGCTGCCGCCTCAGAACATTGATGCTGAGGAGTCAATTCTGGGCGGCATTCTACTTGATCCAGAGGGCGTTAACCGGGTGGCAGATTTGCTGCATCCTGAAGCCTTTTACCTGAGCGCTCACCGTGAGATCTACCGTGCAGCGCTAGTGTTGCAGGGGCAGGGTAGCTCAACTGATTTGATGAGCATTACGTCCTGGCTAATCGATCGCGGTTTGCTAGAGAAAGTGGGCGGGCAGAGCAAGCTGGCGCAGTTGATCGATCGCACTGTGAGTGCCGTCAACATCGACCAGTACGCCCAACTGGTGATGGATAAGTACATGCGCCGTAAGCTGATCAAAGCAGGCAACGAAATTGCCCATTTGGGGCACGATACCGCCAACGATCTGGAAGACGTGCTGGATCAATCAGAGCAGAAACTGTTTGGCGTGACGCAAGATCGTCCCCAGCAGGGCTTGATGGCAGCGTCCGATATCCTGACGCATACCTTTTCTGATATTGAAAGTCGATCGCTGGGGATGGTGCTACCAGGGTTGTCCTGCGGCTTCTACGATCTGGACGCGATGACTCAGGGCTTTCAGCGCTCCGATTTAATTATCGTGGCAGGGCGACCGTCAATGGGCAAAACATCTTTTACGATGAACATTGCTCGCAACATTGCCGCCTTCCATAAGCTACCTGTCGCGATTTTTAGCCTGGAAATGTCCAAAGAGCAACTTGTGCAGCGTTTGTTGGCAAGTGAGGTTCGCATCGAAAGTGGGCGGCTGAGGGCAGGGCGCGTCAGCCAAAACGAGTGGGAGCCGCTGGGACACTCGATCAGCACCCTGTCACAACTGCCGATGTTCATTGACGATACGCCCAACATTAGCATTACAGAGATGCGATCGAAGGCACGACGACTCCAGGCAGAACAGGGCGGGGCACTAGGTCTAATCCTGTTGGACTATTTGCAGTTAATGGATGGCGGCAGCGACAACCGAGTGCAAGAATTGTCACGCATCACGCGGGCGCTCAAGGGACTGGCGCGTGAACTGAGCGTGCCCGTGATTGCGCTGTCGCAGCTTAGCCGCAGCGTGGAATCGCGTACCAACAAACGCCCGATGATGTCTGACTTACGTGAATCAGGTGCCATTGAGCAAGACGCTGACCTGATCATGATGCTCTACCGCGACGAATACTACAACCCGGATACGCCCGATCGTGGCATTGCTGAAGTGATTATTTCCAAACACCGCAATGGACCAACTGGAATGGTCAAACTATTGTTTGAGTCTCAATTCACCCAGTTCCGCAATCTCGCAGCACCCAATCGGGCCTAATGCCCAGTTGGATGCAGTCATCACGCGCTTGTTAAGCGGTGGCTAACATCCTAGTTCAGTGTGGCACTGCCTTTGAGTACACTTGCAGAACCACTACGCCAGCGATGATTAGACCCATACCGACGAAACCAGCTTGGTCGATCGTTTGACGGTAGAAGAGCCAACTGATCAAGGTGACAAGGACAATGCCTAATCCCGACCAGATGGCATAGGCAACCCCAACACTGATCGTCTTTAAGCATAGCGAGAGGAAATAGAATGCAGAGCCGTACCCAACCAGGACGACTAGGCTGGGTGCGAGCTTAGTGAACGATGCCGTTGCTTTGAGGGCGCTCGTTGCAATCACTTCAGACACAATGGCAATGAGCAGGTAAGCATAATCCGGCATCGTACAATCTCACTGGTTAGCTGAGCTTGAGTAGCTCTACATCAAACAGCAATGTAGCGTCAGGAGGAATCACACCGCCTGCTCCACGTGCTCCATACCCTAGTTCAGAAGGAATGGTTAATTGACGACGACCGCCCACTTTCATGCTGCCAACGCCTTCATCCCAACCTTTAATGACTTGCCCTACGCCAATTTTGAACTGGAAGGGCTGGTTGCGATCGCGCGAGCTATCGAACTTTGTGCCGTTTTCCAGAGTACCCGTGTAATGGACAACAACGTTTTGACCTGGTTGTGGCGTAGCACCTGTCCCTTCCACTAAATCGACATACTTGAGTCCGGAGGGCGTGGTGATGACAGCTTTATCTCCAGCTCCGGAAGGCGTTGTAACCACAGCTTTATCTCCAGGTTTTTTCGGTGTCAAGGCAGTTGAGGCATCCGCTACTAGGGCAGGTGCAGTCGGCGCAATGTCTTGAGTGGTAACGTGAGCCTTCGCAACCGTAGCAGCGGCTTGAGGCTTGTTAGTCAACTCGCTGGCGATCGCCACATCCGGCTTACCGTCAAATTGAGAGACGACCAGCACAACTACGCAGGCAAGCATTACTCCCAGGCTGACTAAAATTTCCTTCAAAATAATCCTCCTATCAGGTAGTACTCAGTGGTCAGTCATCAGCGATGATCATACAACCGCTGACATCAGCTCATTGTACAAGGATTCAAGTCGTAGAAAGCTCAGGTGGGTGCTGTAGAGTTTGAAGAAATTGAGCGAGTGGGATGTCAAAAAAAGTGGTTCCGTTAGACTCGCCAGCTAGTACCTTAAACGGCAAAGCTGGTTCCCCTAGATGATCAATGACTAGGGATGCGCCTGTAAAGTCTTGCGCTTGGGTGTAGTCATTCACGGTGATGACCGTTGACAGCGCTGCCTGCCTTGCGGACTGCAAACCTGCATGGGAGTCTTCAAACGCCAAGCAAACTTGGGAGTCTAGCTGCATGGTCTGCAAAACATAGTCGTAAATATCCGGGGCGGGTTTTTTGGCAGGCACAATATCGCCTGCTGCAATCACCTCAAACCAGTCAAGACTATCAGGGGCAAGCGCTGTTTGCAGCAGCGCTGTCACGTTTGCGGGTGTCGTGGTGGTAGCGATCGCCAGCCTTAGCCCAGCGTCCCGGGCATCCTGGAGCAATCGTTTTACACCGGGGCGCAGCGGTACGACATTTTCCTGGATCAGCCGCGTGTAGTGCGCCGTTTTTGCTTTGTGCAACGCTGCGATCCATTCACGCCGATCGCCCGGTGGTTCAAAGTCTGGATCATCCATCGTCAAATAGTGCTGAAGGCGCTCTTTGCCACCCGTCACCGACAGCAGTTCGCCATAGCGTGCAATCGACCAATCCCAATCTAGACCCGCATCGGCAAACGCGCGGTTAAACGCGACGCGATGCCCGTCTCGCTCGGTATCGGCTAACGTACCATCAACATCAAAAATCAGTGCCTGGAGTTTAGACATAAGTGCAATCAAAAGTTTGAGTTACGGGTTTTGAGTGGCGCTAGAACGTCGGGAGTTTGGTTGGCTGACTACCGTCTGCTCACTTCGATTAATTTTCGCCGATCGAGGGGTCGTTTGCCGGCTTCGTTTCAGCACGGTCGGTGGGCGACGGACGTGGGTGCAAGACCGTTTCAGTGGTGACAGGCGGCACAGAAACCTCCTCGGATGGCTCCGGATCAAACGACGAAGGAGCCAAGCGCTTTTGCTGCCCCCCCCCCCACTGATCCATCACATCCTCTATAAAAACTCGGCGAATCCAGATTTGGCTGACGACGGTGAGCGGTAGTGCCAGCGCCAGTCCCAAAAAGCCAAAGACGGTCGCAAAAAAGACCTGCGCTAATAGACTTGCAGCAGGCAACAGTGACACCTGCTGTGCCATGACATAGGGAGTGAGTAAGTTGCTCTCAAACTGCTGGATGGCAATGTAGAGAACAAACACAAACACCGATTTGAGAGGCGAATCTAATAGAGCCGTCGCCATTGGCAGCACGACACTCAAAGTAGGACCAATGTTTGGAATGAAGTTGAGCAGCCCTGCAAGAATGCCCTGTGCTAATGCTGCTTTGACTCCTAGTAGGGCTAGCCCAGTGCTGCTTAACACGGCAACGACGCTCATGCTGATCAGCGCCCCGACAATCCATCTCCCCAGTGAAAACCCGCACTCGTGAAGGATTTGATCAACCCTATGACGGTAGAACGCTGGAAACAAACGAATGAACCCTCGCCGATACGCGGATGGATTGATCAGCAGCATCAAGCCTAAAACCAGCACCAGCAGAATGTTGACCACTGCACCCAAGGAACTGGAGAAGAAGGCAAACGAGCCGCCTAACAGCCGATTGATATAGGGTTGAATCTGCGCGCCCAAGCTGTCGAGGTTTGGCAAGTAGGGGCTGAATGTGCGTGGCACCATATGAATGAGGCTATTTGTCCAGTCATTCAGGCGATCGACCCCTGCTGGCACCAGCACGATCAAATCTTGAAACTGATTCGCGAAGGACGGCACAATCAACAAGAAAAATGTAACCAGCGCCCCTAAAAAGCAACTGACCGCCAGTAACACGGCACCCGATCGCTTCATGCCTGCTGCTTGAAAGCGTCGCGACAGCAAATTCAAGCTGTTTGCCAGCACCACTGCCGCGAACACCAACAGCAGCACCTGGCGGATTTGCCAGAGAATATATAGGCAAACGGCTAGAGCAAGAAAACCAATCCATTGACCCAAATTCACGGCGCACTCCAGACAAGGTGAATGACGAGAAAAACGCAGCAGTAAGCGGTGAAGCAAGAGTTAGATTAGCATCCACCTGGAGGTCAAAACCGATCCGCACGCAAAAGACGAAACGCTAAATTTTTACCCCTTCCTACTCCTGTGTTAGCCCTTTGCCTTTTAGCTTCCGCGCGCTTGTTGCCAGCGCCAGCCAAGCATTCCTGCCACGATCGCGGCAGGAATGCACACCGCAAGCAACGCATTCGTAGTGGTGGGAGCAAGCTGCAATGCAGGCGCACCGTATTTGATGGCGATCGATAAGGCAGTAGAAAGCACGAAAACCTTGGCAATCAACCCAATCATATTCCCCCAGTCGCTTGAGAAGATTGTAAGGGGTCTAGCTATTCTTGCCAAAAAATAAGCAACTCCTGGCGGCTGCGAGCTAATGTGTGTTATGTTTGACAGCGGTGTTTCAATAAACGTTCACCTACGGGTTGCTAGCTCAGTGGTAGAGCATTCGGCTTTTAACCGACTGGTCCCGGGTTCGAATCCCGGGCAACCCATTCCAAGGCGCGATCGACAATCGATGTTTCAGCTATAACCTGAAGATGATGCTTTAAGACTGAGCAACCCTTCTGGTCGCTTGAGTATGAA
>Ga0163146_10001325_pt1 | contig 35553 bp, 38 predicted proteins | sample OliLakLV19MP7G1_FD_148648 | JGI IMG/M metagenome (GOLD analysis project Ga0163146, IMG submission 148648) | Freshwater microbial mat bacterial communities from Lake Vanda, McMurdo Dry Valleys, Antarctica - Oligotrophic Lake LV.19.MP7.G1 | ecosystem: Environmental > Aquatic > Freshwater > Lake >...
GGAGCAATTTGCTGCGTTCCCTGGCGGCGACGCCGATGATCCTGACGCGCTCGGTGCGCACGTAAGAATCGAGCGCCCTCGTGCCATTGATCAGCGTGACATCGACCGCGCCGGACGCGAGCGCGTAGGCGGCGGCCACCGAGCCCGGATACGGCACGTTCAAAAAATCCACCCCAGCCCCGCGGGAAAACAGCGCCCGCCCGATCGCGCCGATGGCGCCGCCTGCCGGGCTGGCGAACTTGAGCGGCTGCGGGCCCTCTTTGGCCAGCGCGATCAACTCTTTGACGGATTGCACGGGCAGAGACGTGCGCACGGCCAGCACGACCGGCACTTGTGCCAGCAGTGCGATCGGCGCGAAGTCGTCCACGCCCTGAAACGGCATGCGATCACCGTATAACGCGGGGTTTTCCACATGCGTGGCGACCGCGCCGACCAGCAGGGTGTAACCGTCGGGCGCAGCACGGGCAACCACCGCGGCGCCCACGTTGCCACCCTGGCCCGGACGGTTTTCGATAAACACCCGGATGTTGAAGGCCATCTCGAAGTGACGCGCCAGCAGGGTTCCCAGCGTGTCGGCGACGCCCTCGGACGGGTACGGAACGACCAGCCGAATGGGGCGATCCGGATAGGCGATCGTCTGCAGGGGATCGGCGGCCGGCGCCGGGCCGGCCAGAACAGCAAGGAGGAACGAGCTAGGCACGTAGCGCACCGCGCTCACCAGACTGCGAATGTGGGCTTGGGTCAAGGCCGAAAGCATTACACCGCCGCTGCGCGAGGGGTGGGTGACTGAACGGGACGCAAGGCGTTCCCTAACGCAACTCAAGCACCCCATCAAGTTTGGGTGCATAAACGCTTTCCCTGAAATTAGACAGCGCCACGGATTATGCTTGTTGTCCTGCCAACAGGGAAGCAACTGCAACCGGCATGCTGGGTAGGCTGAAGCGCCCTACCATTACGCCAGGTTCGGCGTGGCCTTCCGACTCTGAGCGGAATGGTGAAAGCGCTGGTGGCGGGGCCGTCAGAGATCGCCCGGATTCAGCCGCCACATGGCCCCGCTCAACACCGCGGCGAACGTCGTCCACGCCAGCAACGGCAGCAGGAGCGCCCCGGCCAGCGGGCGCAGCCGCCAGAACAGGATCGTGGTGACGCCCACCAGCACCGCCAGCACCACCGCCTCCCCGAATGCGGCGGGGCCCAGTTCCCAGCGGAAGAAAAACCATGACCAGGCCGCATTCGCAACGAGCTGGAGCCCATAAACCATGAGTGCCCAGCGGGCACGCATCCAGCCCGCCGCGCGCACGACCAGCCAGGCCGCGATCGCCATCAAGGCGTAAAGCAAGGTCCACGCGGGACCGAACAGCCAGGCGGGTGGCGCCCAGGCCGGCTGCCTGAGCGATGCGTAGACCGCCGGCGCGTCCGCGGAACCCCAGGCTCCAATGAAGGCGGTCACCAGGACCGCCGAGCACGATAAGGCCAGAACGCCCAGCCGCAGGCTACCCGAGCCGGAACGGGAGAGCGCGGCGGCTGCGGCAGAAGTATTCATGAGGGCCTTTTCAGCAGTAGCGGGATGGTCCTTTGCACGACTCTCACCTCTCTCCCCCTTGCCCCCTCTCCAGCCCTCCCCCGCGCGGTGCGCAAGGGAGGGAGAGAACGGATTTCATGGGCTACGAGCAAGGGACGATCCTTCTGCACGCAGTCATCTTTCTCCTTCCCCCGCCTGCGGGGGAAGGCCGGGATGGGGGCGAAGGGCCCTCACCAAACGCAAGCGCATTCTCAATCACTCAAGCAGCGCGGGACAGCCGTCCCTGAGGCTCGGCAAGTTCTGCCTTGCGCGCCTGCATCTCCGCGCCGAGCGCTTTCAGATCGAGGTCGGCCTTGCGCGCCTGCTTGAACATGTTGCCTTCCTCTTCCTCGACGTGGTGATTGATCTGCTCGCCTAACACCGTTACCCGCGCGTCGTAATGGTCGTCGCCGGGTTCAAGGTCGCGCAATTGCGCGATCAGGTCCTTGGCGCAGGCGTGCTCGATGTCGGCTTCGTCCATCAGATCGTCGTCCTCGATCGCCTCGCGGACGGCCGGGTAGAAAATTTCTTCCTCCAGTTGCGCATGCACGGACAACTCGTCGCAGATCGTGTTGACGATGGCGGCTTTTTCCTTGCCGTCGTCCATGCCCTCGAATTTCTTGAACAGGCTCTTGACCAGCTTATGGTCCGCCATCAGCAGGGCGATGGCATCCGGTGCGGCGGGGGACTTTTTGGCGGAGGAAGCGGACGTCGATTTCGCGGCCATGGTGGAGTTCCTTACAGAGGTTGTGGGAAGGTGAAAATAGCGTCCGACCGGCCCTGCCTCCATGCCGGAAACGCCGATCTTGCGGTAGGCGACGGCTGACACGTGCACTTGCGCGCCCCTCCGGCCCTACCAGTAGTAACGCGGCGCCGCCCACAGCAAAAGTCCAATCCCTGCTTGCACTTGACCGGCATTTCTTCAGCGTTGGCGATGAACGCGCTTCGCGCCGCTGCGCATCCGCCAGCGGTCAGGCCGCGCCGGCGATGCGCGCATCACCGAGCGACCGCGCCTTGCCGGCCCAGCCGGCCCCCGCGGTCAGCAGCGACGGCGCACGTTCGAGCAGCGCCACGGCAAGCCCGGTGGCCAGCGGCCGCATTGCCAACTGCGCGAACACCGCCGCCGCGTACACCCGGTGAGCGAAATGACGGCGCCAGGCGGTGGCGTAAGCGCGGCCGACCGCCGCGCGGCCGGGGCCCGCGAAAACCGCATCGCGTTGCGCGATCAGACGCTCGCACAACAGCACCGCCGACTGGATCGCCATGCTGATGCCTTCCGCCACGATCGGATGCGCCTCGCCCGCCGCGTTGCCGATGGCGAAGAGACCCTCCTGGTGAAACATGCGGAGGCCCGGGCGGATCGGCCCCGCGGACAACCACGCGCCCTCCAGCGTCGCGGACGCCAGCACCAGATCGACGCCGCGGCAGGCGCCGCGGAGGTGCATGAACACGGCTTCAGCCGCCCTCAAGCGCGGCCATCGCGCGCGGCACCCTGCGAGCGTGTCGCGGCGGATGCAACAGGACAAACTGGTGCGGCCGCGATCGGTGTTCACCAGCCCACCGTAGCCGCCGGGAAAGGCCAGCAGGGGCATCAAGGCCTGCGGCACATCGCCGTGGCGGAAATGTGCCTTGAACGCGAACAGATCGGACGCGCGCGCGGGCGGCGGAGGCGCTTGCGTGGGCAGGCTACCGCGCTCCCACGAGCCGTGCGCGGCGATGACGATGCGCGCGGACAGCCGCGCGGTTTCCCGCGTGCCCGAAGCGACGGCGGTGCACTCGAAATCGTGGTTCCTGCGCTCGATACCGGTCATGGCCCACGGCTGCCACAGTTCGGCCCCGGCGCGCGCCGCGGCCGCGAGCAGGAGCGCGTCCAGATGTTCCCGACCCAGCGCCCTGCCGTAGCGTTGAGTTTCGGGTTCAGGTTCAGCGCCGGTCAGCACGGGACAAGGCATCTCCGCGGCCAGCGTCGCGGCGCCCGCGTAGAGGCCGACCTGCCGGATCTCGGGGCCCGCCTGCGCGAGAAACGATTCGGCAACACCGAGCCGTCGCAACCACGGCAGGCTGGTGGCGGAGATGAACTCGCCGCACACCTTGCGCCGCGGGAAGCCGGCTTTCTCCACCAGCGCCACGGACCAGCCGGCCCCGGCGAGCAGGCGCGCCGCGCTGGCGCCGGCCGGCCCGCCACCGATCACGAGGGCATCGTAGGCCTTCATCGCACCGCCGCCCCGCCCGCCATGCCGTCGCCGTCCATGGTAGCCACGAACGCATGGCCGAAGGGGCCGTACGCGCGCTCGCGCAGCACCCAGCCGCCCGCCACGGGCCACAGCGCCGACAATTCCCGGCCGTGAAACCCCGCGCGAACGCTGACGACGGCGTCGTGTCGGCTGACGTCGTTGCAACCGATCAGCCCCAGCAGGTGGCTGCCGGCCAGTGCGATTCGCGACCGCCGCGGCTCGCAGGCGATGAACTGGCGCGTGCGCCGCGCCGCCAGCGCCAGCAATGCCGCCAGCGGCGCCGCTTCGAAGTGATGCAGGAACAGATTCGCGACGATCGCGTCGAACGGCCCGCCGCCGGGCGCCGCCAGCCAGTCGAACACATCCGCCGTTGTCGCCTCCGCGCGCCAACCCAAAGCGCCCAACGCCGCGAGCGTCCGTGGGCTGACGGCCGGCTGACGGTCGACCAATATGGCCCGCACCTGCCCTGATGGCGCGGCAAGGCGGCGCGCCACGCGCAACATCAGCGTGCCGTCCCCCGCGCCGATTTCCGCGATCGTGCGTGGCGGGCCGTCGGCGCTGCCGCGTACGAGTTCGCGCGCGACGAACGCCGCGCTCCCCATCAGGCCGTTGATACGTCGCAGGTCGCGGCGCGAATGCTGCGCGCGGGGATCGTCGGGCGGCAGCGTATCCAGCCATTCAGGCTCGAGACTGCGGAGCATGGCCATCAGCGCCCGCCTCCCGCCTCAGGCCACTTCGAGCAACGCGCCGTGGCAACTGAAGCCGGCGCCGAACGACGACAGCCACCACCAGCCGCCCGGCGCGCCGCCGCGCAACGCGGCAGCGAGCACGAAATACACGCACGGACTGCTGACGTTGCCGAATTCGCTGAGCACCCCGCTACTCCAGCGCACGTCATCCGCGGACAGCCCGCATTCCGCCTGCAACGCTTCCAGCACCTTGCGGCCGCCCGCATGCCAGATCCAGGTGCCGATCTCGTCGCGGGAGCGCCCCGTCTCCCGCAACACGTCCGCCAACACCGAGGCGGCGCAGCCCGCGGCCAGCGCCGGCACCTGCGGCGTCAGGATGTTGCGCAGCAGGCCGCCTTTCTGCTCGAAGCGCAGCGCGTCGCGCGCTGCGGGATCGGTCAGCGAACGCGCGGTCTTCCATTCGATGCGGCGCGTGCCGGCAATGGGCGCGGCGGCGAGTACCGCGGCGCCGGCGCCATCACCGAACAGGCAGGCGCTGATGAGGACGCCGGGATCGTTATCGAGATAAAACGCGGCGCTGCACACCTCCACGCAGATCGACAGGACCGCCGCGCACCGCTGCGCGCGGAGCAACGCCTCCGCCGCGCGCAGGTTGGGCACTGCCGCGCCGCAACCCTGGCCCACCAGATCGAGCGCGAGCACATCCGGCCGCAGCCCCAGGCGCTCAGCGACGTAACTCGTGAGGCCGGGGCACAGATAGCCCGTGCAGGTGCTGATGATGACGCCGTCGATGTCGCGCGCTTCCAGCCCGGCCTGGCGCAAGGCATCGGCGGCCGCCCGCGCCGCGAGCGCGGGCGCGTGCTCGGCGAAGCGGCGGTGCAGCGTGTCCGGGTCGGCCGCGAACACTTCTTCGATCGACTCCAGCGCCAGCGATCGCGTGTGGATGCCATTCTCGTGCTGCAGAACGCGCTGCAGGATACCGCGCGCGCGCCGGTCCAGTTGCGCGAAGCGCTCTGCACCCTGAAAGGCCGCCCAGCATTGCGCCTGCGTGTAGCGATGCGGCGGCGCCGCCGTGCCCAACCCGATGATGAACATTGAAACTCCATTCCGCAAACAGCCCGCGGGTACGTTTACCCGCGTCGACTGGCCTATCGTTTACTTTCTCGCGTCCCGCTCGATCAGCGCCTTCGTCATGATGGCGAAGGCCAGAATCTGTGTCCATTCGGATACGAGATTACCGACGACCTGCCCCCACTTCGACTCGGAATCCAGCACGGCGTAGACGACGGCCCAGCCGATGCCCGTGAGCAGCAGGAACAGCGTCAGCAAATGATCGCGCAGGAACCGCACCATCGGGCCCAGCAGGTGCCGCGGCGCCCGCAGGCCCGCGGTCGAGCCTTTTTCGTACAGGTGCTTGGTGGCCAGCACCGTCACCACCACGCCGGCCCAGTCCGCGATCGCGTTACCGAAGAAAGAACCCAAGTGGGTGTCCGGGCTGGAGAAAAGATACAAGCCGGTCCACAAAACCAGTATGCCCGTCGCCGTCAGGCTCAGGGAATGCTCGTGCAGGAAATGGTGCGTGCGTCCGCGGCTTCCGGCCATTCCAGGTCTCCTTGCGCCTACAACTGGGCGCGCAGCAGCCGGGCCGCGTGTTCCCAGGCTTGCTCGGACAACGGGCGGGTCCCACCACGCCTCATGGCTGATGCGCCGCGCGTGCGCCAGGTCGGTTTCGAAAACGGCCGTCATCCGCGCCGCGAAACGCCGGTCGTAAATGTTGAGATTCGCCTCGTCGTTCAGCCGGAACGATCGCGTATCGAAGTTCGTCGACCCGACCGAGACCAGATAGCCATCCACGATCAAGGCCTTGCAGTGGAACATGGTGGGCGCGTACTCGTAAATCTCCGCGCCTGCCGCCAGCAGGTCTCCCCAGCCGGCGCGCGACGCGCGGCGGACGGTTTCGGCGTCCATATGCTGTCCCGGCACGATGATGCGCACGCGCACGCCCCGCTTCAGCGCGTCCGTCAGCGTGTTGATCGCCAGCAGGTACATGGGGTGCATGCTTTCCGCGCCACCGGCGGGCGAACTGGCGAACAGATGGGCGGCGGTGTCGCCCGCCGGCGTCAGCGCCGGGAAGTAGTCCGGTCCGTGCAGTACCTCGCCCGGCACCTTGGTCCAGTTGTCGAGAAACGGTCGCCTGCAGGTGGGCGACGGCCGGGCCTTCGACGCGGAAGTGCATGTCGCGCCAGTGCGCGGGATCCTCCGCGCGGCCTTGCCATAGATCGGCGATGCCGACGCCGCCGGTGAAGCCGACGCGGCCGTCCACCACCAGCAACTTGCGGTGCGTGCGGTTGTTCGCGCGGGCGAGGTAATACCAGTTCAACGGATGGTATTTTTCGATCTGGACGCCCGCCTCGCGCATCGCATCGAGGGCGTGCGCTTCCATCTTCAGGCTGCCGACCCAGTCGAGCAGCACGTGCACCTTGACCCCGGCGCGCGCGCGCTCGGCCAGCGCGTCGGCGAAGGTCTCGCCGATGCCGCCCGACCAGTAAATGAAAGTCTCGAAGGTGATCGTATGTCGCGCGCTCCGGATTGCTGTCAGCATGGCCGGGAAGATTTCCTCCCCGTTCAGCAGCACGTCCACCCGGTTGCCCTGCATGATGGCGGGGCCCAGCAGATGGTCCATCACGCGCACGAACTGCAAATCGCTGGTGCCGTAGAGCCTGGGCACGCGTTCCGCGATCTTCTTTTCCGGCGGAATGAAATTCTGCACGATCAGCGTCGCACTCAGCGTCGCGATCACCGGGGCGAGGATCCACAGCATCCTCCGCGCTCTGGAGGTCAAGCGCGGCTTGCGGCCAGCGCGGTACCGGCGCGCGCCGCCGTAGCGCACCTGACGTGCAGACCGTGCTCTCCCGGACCTTGCTGGATACCCAGAAACTGGTCGAACTCGCGCCGGATGACCGGATAGCATTCGCAGGCCGCCGCTTCCATCCCGGCGCGATCGAGGAGGGTGATGCGACCGCGCCCCGTCCGGATCAAGCCGGTTTTCTGCAAGGCGCCGAGCACCATGGTCACGGTCTCGCGGCGCACGCCGATCATGCCGGCGAGGATTTCCTGCGTCAGCCGAAGCTCGTCCGTCGGCGCGCGATCGTGCACCATCAGCAGCCAACGGGCCAGCCGCTCCTCCGCCCGGTGGAGACGGTCGCACGCGCTAGCCTGCGCGAGTTGGATCAAGGCGGTATGGGTGTAGCGGAACAGGACCGTGTGTAGGGAATGGAAGCGCTCGAATTCGGCCTTGAACCGCTTGGCCTTCAGCCGGATCGCTTCCCCCGGCAGCGCCACCTCGACGGCGTACGGGGACGCCTCGTAGCCGATCAGCTCCGGGATGCCCACCATGCCCTCCCAACCGACGACCCCAACGTCGACGCGCTCGCCATGGCGGGTGGTCGCGATCCAGGACAGGATCGCGCTGGTCGGAAAGTAGAGGTGATCGATCGGGGCGCCTTGCCGGAAAATGACCTGTCCCGGCTCCAAGCATACCGTTTCGAGATGCTGTTCGATGTTGTCAAAATCCTGGCGGGCCAGCGCATTGAGCAAATGATTGCCACCCGGATCCAGCGGTCGGGCTTTAGCCATGTCGATTCTCCGTCGTGCGCACGGCACCCTGCGCGAACGCTATTGTCGACGGGCGTTTGTTTGCCAGGTAACAGGCGCCTGCGGCATCTGGTGTGAGATTGCGCCTACATCAACGTGGGGCGGGGACGGTCGTGAGTCCTCTCCAAAGCGGGCTACTCTTTCGGTAGAGTCCCCGATAACGGGAACGGAACCATGCTTGAATAATCGGTACGGAGCCGATATGAACAAAGTATTTCAGGAAGGCCCATGGAAAATAGTGGCGACCGCCGTGGCCGCCGACGCGCAGCCCGGAAAATGGATCGCGCGCTGCTCAATCTCTAAACCGGGCTTCGAGGAAGCCTTGCACGATATCAACGCCCGCTTCTACGATACCGCGGAGCAGGCGATGGAGGCGGCCCACATCTGCGGACAACTGGCGATCGCCGAAAAAACCCTTGGTTAAGGTTTGGTAAAGTCAGCGGGAGCCGGTTTTTTTCCGGACCGGCAACCGCTGGTTGCGCCAGACCACCGCCTGGCCCAGGATCGCGCTGGCCAGCGTCAGCACGTTGGTGACCATGAACACGGTGTTGTCCAGCAGAAAACTGTAGACCGCGAAGCCGGCCGAGGCCGCCATCTGGCCGGCGAACAGCCAAGGCGAAACGCCCTGCGACGTGCGATCGTTCCACTGCTTGGCGACCTGCGTGAGGATGGTCGCCAGCAGGGCAAGCGCGGCCGCCCAGCCAACGGCCTCAACCCACATGTACTGGTCGCCGCGGCGCGGCGATCTGGGTGGCGCGCGTAAAGCCGCGTTCGACTGTCGCCATCACGGGTAGACCGGCTTAACGCTTGGTCGTCGGCGCGCCGTCCAGCGCGGGGCTCGAATGACTGCCGGCCTGGCCCGACATCGGCATGGAATTCGATTCCTGCGCTTTCGACATGTTGCCCTTGGGGTCGGTTGCCGCGCTGTCCGTCGCTGTCGGCGCGCCGCCGACGGCGTTGGGAGCCGGCATCGGTTTCACCTCCGGCGCCCCTTGCTGCATCGGCGCTTCCACCTTGGGTTTGGGAGCATCCGGCACCTTGGGGACTTCGGGTGTTTTCGAGCAGGCGCCCGAGAATACGGCGACGGTAAGTAGCATGAACAGCGTTTTCATCTGCGTTCTCCTGGGTTGTCCAAACGTCCAAACGTCCAAACGATTGCGATTCAGGCGGCGACCCGGTGCAGACGTCCCCGTGCGGCGGGCGTGCGCCAGCGCAGCACATCGTCGTTGCCGGCCGTCGAGATGGCCAGGCTGGGGTCGTCCACGACGGGGCCGCTCAGCGGCTGGATATCGAGACGCATGCCGACGAAGCGGGTCGCGCCGAACAGGGTCGCGAACGCACAGTCCGCCGCATCGCGCCCGGTGCCGATGCGGACCAGTCCGGTGCGCGGGGCGAGACGCGTGGCGTCGAAGATCCACCAGCAGTCGCCAAGCCAGGCCTCGACGTAGGCATGGAAATCGGTGGGCCCGTAGCTCGGGTCCACGCCGTAGTCGTAGCCGGTGACGAAGCGGGCCGGAATATTGAGGGCGCGCAGCAGGGAAATCGTCACGTGCGCGAAGTCCCGGCACACCCCGCCGCCCTGGTCCAGCGCATCGAGCGCCGAACTGGTCCAGTTGGTGGTGCCGGGCGCGAAGCGCATGCGGCCATGCACCCAGTCGCACACCGCTTCCACCCGGGCATACCCCCGCGGCAGATGGCCGAACTCGCGCATGGCCAGCTCGTGCATGCGGTCGGACGGGCAATAGCGGCTGGGCGACAGGAATTGCAGGGTTTCCACCGGCAGATCGGCGACCTCACGCTCGGGCAACTGGTGCGGCTCCGCGCAGGCGTAGGCGACGGTGAGTCCCGTACGGTACTGCAAGCGCACGCTGCCGGCTGTCGCACGGCCGCGCACGTAGCGGGTACCAAAAACCGGCTCCACGTGCTCGGTGTAGTCCGGCATGCCGTCGATGCACAGAGATTCGTGCTGCACCCGCTGGTGCGCCGTGTTGACGGATTGCACGTTGAACACGAATTCCGTCAGGTCCGCCACGGCGTATTCCAGTTCACAGGTGATATCGAAAACGGTCACGCCAGGGCCCCCTTCACAAGGTATGAAGGGACTCTACGCGGCGGCCAGCCAACGCTCAGTCGGCAGCTCCCGCCGCCACACGTAGGATTCATCTGACGGCGGGACCACCCCGGGGTCGGTTAGCATCGTTGATCCCCGCAGGCCGCCCTGCCAGCCTGCCCGCTCACCACCTAGGAGATTCAGGAGATCTTTACGTCATGTCCATGCAACCGACCATCCGCATCCTGATCGCCGACGATCACGAGATCGTCCGCGCCGGCTTCGCCCAGTTCATCACCGAACAGGGCGACATGCAGGTCGCCGGCGAGGCCGCCACCGGGGATGAAGTCATCGCCAAGGTGCGCGGCGGCGAGTACGACGTCGTCCTGCTCGACATCTCCATGCCGGACAAGAACGGCATCGACTGCCTGCGCATCCTCCGGCAGTTCAAGCCGGAACTGCCCATCCTCATTCTCAGCGGCTACCCCGAGGCCCACTACGCCGTCAACATGCTGCGCTCGGGCGCCAGCGGCTACATTTCCAAGAATGCCCCGCCGGAGGAGCTGATCAGGGCGATTCGCATCGTGGCGCGCGGCAAGCGCTACCTGAGCGAAACCGCCGCCGACCTGGTCTCCGCGGAGCTCGAACGGCCCACGGACAAAAAGCTGCACGAGACCCTGTCGGAGCGGGAATTCCAGATCTTCCGCAAGCTGGCCGCCGGCCAGAGCCCGACGAATATCGCCGGCGAACTGAACCTGAGCGTCAAGACGGTCAGCACCTACCGCTCCCGGGTGCTGGAGAAGATGAACCTCAAGACCAACGCTGACCTCACGTACTATGCGATCAAAAATGCCCTGTTGGACTAACGTGGAGACCTAACGCAGGAACGTGTAGGACAAACACCGATGAACTCCCCAAGCGGTGAATGGCATTGTCAGGCGCTTAGCCAAACAATAATGCCCGGGAGAGCGCAGTGCTACATACAAGAAAAGCGAATCGCGATGGAGTCTCGGTATAGGATTTTTCTGGTTGAGGATTCACCCGCCATCCGGGAAACGCTCGCCCAGTCCCTGGAATCTTCGGGAGTGTTGAGGATCGTAGGCCACGCCGATACGGCAGAAGACGCCCTGCAGGCGCTCGCCAGTACGCCTGCCGATGCGGTCATCATTGATCTGCATCTGCGGCAGGGCACGGGCTTCGACCTGCTGACCCGCCTGCAGGCGGCGCCCGCGCTCTCGCACCTGGTCAAGATCGTGCTGACCAACTACGCGGCCAGGACTTTTCGGGAGCGCTGCCTGGCGCTGGGCGCCAATTACTTCTTCGACAAATCGCTTGAGTTTGATCAGGTGATCGACGTGCTGCATGGCCTGGCCGCGAACCGGGAACGACGCCCTACCGCTGTCTGAGCACCAGAGCCTGTTTTTGGACCTAAGGAAGCTCTGATTTACCACGTCACACCGGCGAAGGTCGGTGCCCAGCGCATTCATTTCACTGGATTCCGGCCTGCGCCGGAATGACGAATGATATGTTTTTCAGCGCTTTCCTAAACGGTTGCCACGCACGTTTAGGTCCCTAACAGGCGCTAGCGCGGCCGGCGGCTGTAAGCCTTGTCGAACGCGAATTCCAGTGGCGCGTTGACGCCGCGCACGCGGTCGACGACTTTCTTCGCCCAGTCGAAATACTTCTGCTGCCGCTTGAGGCTCCACTGTGCGGGCGGCGCTTGCGCGATGTCGCGCACGTTACAGATCTTGTCGGCCAGCTTGACGAGTTTGGCCTTGCGGCTGGCGGTGCCCGCGTGCTCGATCTGCAGGCGCTTGCGCTCCGCCTTCGGCAGCGCCTTGTCGTCCGTCACTTCGAGCACGATGTCGCGGATGCGGGGACCGAACTCGGTGCGCAGCTGTGCTGGCGTGGTGTCCGTGTCTTCCACCGTGTCGTGCAGCAGCGCCGCGCAGATGGTTTCCGCGTCCGTGATGCCGCCCTCGTTCACCAGCACGTTCGCCAGCGCGATCGGGTGGTTGATGTAGGGCGAGGCCTTGACGTCCTTGCGCCGCTGGTCGCGATGCTTGTCCGCGGCGAACGCGAACGCGTGGAGGATCAGCTCGAGATCGGAGCGCTTGGGCTGCTGGCGACGGGCCATACCTTCAGTTTACGCGGCTCCCTGCTCCCTTGCGATTGCCCCGCCGCCAGACCGCGCATCAGGAACCAGGCCGTTAGCATCGCGGGCAGCACGCCGAGCGTGCCGGCGACCAGCCCGGGCACCAACGGACGTGGCATGAACGGCAGGAGCGCCGACAGCACCAGGGTGCCGACGATGGACAGCCCGAGTGGCAGCCACTCTTCGCGCGGGGCGAAGCAGACGTAGACGGCGAGCGCGACCGCGCACAACAGCGCCCAAGCGTGCAGGGAGATGAAGTTCACCTGCATGAACACCGCCACCCCCTTTTGCAGGAGCAGCAGTTGTGCCAGCACGGATATGCTGCCCGCCGTTGCCAGCCCCCACCACGCCCCCGCGGGGATTCGGTTCCGCAGGGATGACAGACTCCACCCCAGCAGCACCGTCCATACCGCCAGTACGCCAGCGGCGGCGACCGTGTTGGCGCCGAGGACGAGCGCGGCCGTCACCGCCATCCCCAGCAACAGGAGGACAGCGCCCGCAAGCACCGTGATGGTGGAAACCGGGCGCAGCGGGTGGTGCGGAGGCGGCGGGAAAGTATTCGGGGCAATCATCTTCGGCTCCTGGATGGCAATGGATCCCAGCATAGGCAAGCGCCGCAAGCCCTGCCGCTCGGGCGCCGCTGATTGCGCCGTCGGCCGCGTCCTACGAGCCATGCCATGCCGGTCAGCGTGCGCTGACAGCCATTTCCGGCTGCCGCTGACCCGACGCGCCCCCATTGGACGCCACACTGCGGCCTTCACTGATCGTTCGATCGCCCGTTCCCCTTTCCTCCTGGAGCTCAGCCTCATGAAAAACCGAATCATCAAAGCAATGCTTGCCACCGCCCTCACCTCACTCGCGGGATACGCCTTCCGCGCCTGGCGCGAGCGCAAGGCGCACGAACGGCGTGCGTCGGACGAAGCCGCCATCCAGGCTTGGGATACGGATGGCAGCGGGAACCCTCACGACCGTTACAAGCGGTCCCCCAGCACGGCGCATTCAGGTCTCTGAACATGCACAACAAAGCGGATGACATCACGCCGATGTACCTGACGCTCCCACTCACGATTCTGGCCGGCGCACTGCTCGCGGGGGCGGGGCTGGGCCTCGCTCGCCAGCGGGGCATGTACGGCATGTGGTCCTCCGGCTATTGGTGGTCGGCGCATGACCGTCGCTGCGGACCCGGGTGCTGAAAACAAAAATACCTGCGCCCGACTCGCGCCGCAGGCACTGGGGTCGGACCCTGGCCATCGTGGCCGCGGGGCTGGTGCTCGGGTGTGCGCTGTTAATCGGACTCTTCGACTGGAACTGGCTCAAAGGTCCCATCGAATCGCGGGTGAGCGCCGCCACGGGACGCGCTCTCGTCATCGAGGGCCCCGTTGACGGCACGTGGCAGTGGCGTCCTTTCGGTCCCCGATTGCGCTTCGAAACCGTCCGCTTTTCCAATCCGGACTGGGCCGAATCAAAAACGCTGCTCACGGCGGACGTGGTGGAGTTCCAGATGGCGCTACTGCCCTTGCTGGCGGGACGCGTACACCTGCTTGATCTTGCCCTCATCCGTCCGGTCGTCAGTCTGGAGCGTCTGGCCGATGGACGCGCGACCTGGCAATTCGACCGTGAACAGCGCGAGGCCGGCAGCACACCGCGTATCGACGCGCTCCAGGTCGACGATGGCCGGCTGGAATACCGGGATGCGCTGACCGACTCGCGCCTCAAAGCCACGCTGATCGACCGGCCCGGCGCCGGCGCGGCTGGCCTGCACTTTGCCGTGAAAGGACGGTTTCGCGGCGAAGCGGTCGACGTGAAAGGGACCACGGCCTCTCTCCTGGCGCTGCAGGATCTCTCACAACGTCTGCCCATCAGTGCCGAGGGGCGCATCGCCGGGACACAGGTGCAAGTGAACGGCGAAGTCACCGGTCTGGTCCGTTTTGAAAACGCATCGCTCCGCTACCGGGTGAACGGGCCCAGCCTTCGCCGGCTGGCGCCGCTCTTCGGGGTGCCGCTGCCGGAAACCCCGCCCTATGCGGTGTCGGGACTGTTGAGCAAGACGGGGCAGCGCTGGGAAAGCTCGGACCTCAAGGGCAAGGTCGGTGCGAGCGACATTGCGGGCAAAGTCTCGGTCGTCACCGGGGGCGCGAAACCGGAACTCGAAGCGAAACTCACCTCTACGCTGCTGGACCTCGCGGATCTCGGGCCGTTGATCGGCCGCACGCCGGACGCGAGCGCGCGCACGCCGGGACGCGTGCTGCCGGCGCGTGCGATCGACCTCACGCGCATCCACCAACTGAACGCCCACGTGACGCTCACCGCGAAACGGGTGGTCCGCGCGGCCGACTTCCCGTTCGACGACTTCAACGCGGATTTTCGTCTGCGCGACGCGCAGATCGTGATCAATCCCCTCACGTTCGGCATGGCCGACGGCACGCTGCGGGCGAAAGTCACCCTGGACGCGCGGCAACCCGTCGTCGCCGGCAGCGTGCAAGGCCGCCTGCGGGACGTTCGCGTCGCCAAAATATTCCCGAAGCAGGCCGCGATGGGCGAAGCGGCGGGCATCCTCTCCGGAACCTTCGATCTGCAGGGCCGCGGCAACGCCGTGGCGACGCTGCTCGGCACCGCCGATGGCAGGGCCACCCTGTTGCTGGCGAACGGCCGCGTGCCCAGCGTTTTGCCCGCGCTGGCCGATCTCGACGGCGCGCGCGTGCTGGCGAGCCTGCTGGGCAAAAACCCGGAGAGCGTGCAGTGCGCGGCGATCGACCTGCGCGCGCAACAGGGGCTGGTGACCCCCGCCATCGCCGTCATCGAGACCGAATCCACCGTGCTCAATCTCACCGGCGAGGCCCGGTTGGGCGACGAGACGCTCAAGTTGAGGATCGTGCAGGCGCCCAAAAGCGTGAGCTTCCTGTCGGTGCGCACGCCGATCCTGGTCACCGGCACGCTGGCGAACCCGCGACTCACGCCGGATCCGGCGCCATTGGCCGCGCGCGGCGCCGCCGCCCTCATCCTCAGTCTGATCAATCCCCTGGCGGCCCTGTTCGCGCTGCTGGAGACCGGACCGGGCGAAGACGGCACTTGTCCCGTGCTCCAGCGCGGCATGCAGGGACGCAACCCCGCCGCCGCCGCAACCAACGGCGAAGTGTCGCTGGTGCCTGTGAAAGCGCTGCCTTAGCGGCATTCGGGATCGGCGTTTCGTCATGTGGTTCAAGCGCACCCGGGAGACGGCACACGACGCGCTGGCGTTCGCCGAAGAACTTGGCGCCACCGTGCTCGTCGAAGCGCGGCAGGAATTGCAATGGCGGCTGCGCCAACTGGTCATCGTCGCCATCGCCAGCGGCGCCGCAATGTTCGGGATCGCCCTGGCCTGCGTCGCTCTGCTGGCGTGGGCCTGGGACACCCCGTACCGCGTGTGGATGGCGATCGGGCTGGCCAGCGTATTTTTCGCGCTCGCCACGGGCCTGGGCGGGTGGCTGCGCGCGAACCCCCTGATTGATCCATGGCTGCCGGTGAGCCGGCGCGAAGCCGTGCGCGGGTTGCGCGCTCTCAAGCATCGTCTCCGGTAACCGTCGACTAAGGCAGCGCTGTTCGCCTTCAGCGTATTCCCGCTCGAACCCAGCGTACGCGGGAGCGTCCTCTACTGGTTTCTGTTCGTACTGCTCCGGCTGCTCATGCGCCGTGACACCGGCTCGGTGGGGATCGCCGAGCCCCTGTGCTGGTGCTCATCGTGGACGCCGCGAAGAACGCCATGGCGGGGGATTACCGCTCCATTACCGACGGCAGTATCAGCGTGCTGAAACGGCCCGCACGCGGCCGCCGGCACAGCACGGCGCCGTAGCCGGCCGCCTACACGGATATCGGAAACCACCGCGCGACAGACCTGAGCCCCCCCCCGATACTGGTTGCATGCGCCGCGGATCGCTCCCGTTCCCAGCGGCATTCAGGAGATTCCCATGAAGAACATCCAGCACGGTTTCACAGCGGCATGTCTGGCGGCCGGCATTGTCGTCCTGTCCGGGTGCGAATCTGCGCCCTACGCGTCCAACCCGTCCAACACCTCCAACACCCCGTCCGCCACGACCGTAGGCGATGCGGCATTCATTGGTTACGGCAGGGTCGAGGCCATCGACGTGGTGCAGAACAGCACCAGTTCGGACACCGGAACCCGCCAGATCGTCGGCGCGGTGATCGGCGGCGTGGCCGGCGGCGCGCTGGGTAGCCAGATCGGCAGCGGTCGCGGGCAGACTGCGGCGACGGTCATCGGCGCAGTCGGCGGCGCGGTAGCGGGCAACGAGGTGGCCAAACGCACCGGCAACACGACGCGCGACGAGGACTACAACGTGCGCGTTCGCATGGACAACGGCAACTATCAGACGATTCGCATGGAAAACCCGCCGGGCGTGGGTGTGGGCGAGCGCGTCAGCGTGTATCAGAACGCAGTCTACCGCTACTAACGCCCGCCGCCGCACAAGGCGGCGCCACTTGCCGGATGCTCCCGGCGGAGTTTCCCCGGGGATGATATGCATCCTGACCCGCTAGGTCCTCCACCACCAGCGGGGGTGGGCGACCGGTCGACGGCCGAAGCGCCTGCGCCTGCCCTCGCGCCGTCCGTGGTCGCCCCCTCCACAGCAGCGGACGCCCCGGTCGGTGCCCCGGTCACCGTCGCGCCGTCGATCACTTCCTGGCCGCTCTACATCATCGCGACCATCGCGGTCATCGCGATCCTGCGGTGGGGGGAAAGTTTCTTCGTGCCGCTGCTGCTGGGCATTCTGCTCGCCTATCTGTTGTGGCCGATCGTGGACTGGTTAGCGGCATGGCGCGTGCCCCGCGTCATCGGCGCCAGCCTCGCTCTCGCCTTGATGTTCGCCACCCTCACCGGCATCAGCTACCTGCTGGCGGATGACGTGCGCGCGGTCGTTTCCGACCTGCCGCGGGTCGCGCAGCGCTTGCGGCTGTCGCTGCGCAACGTCAACAGCGAGGGCAACCTGATGCAGGATATGCGGGACACTGCGCGCGAACTGGATCGCGCCGCCGTGGAATCCGCCGCGGGCCCCGGCGCGGCCGCCCGGAACCCTTCGCCACCGCCACCGCCACCGCCGGTAAGCACTTGGCTGGGTACCCTCGTGATGGCGCGCGCAGCCGAGCTCGTCACGGGCGCCGCGCAGGCCATCCTCGTCGTCATGCTGGCGTTCTTCATCCTGGTATCGGGCGACCTGTTCCGGCGGAAGTTGCTCGATGTCGCCGGCCCTGCGCTCGGCGAAAAAAAGGAGGCACTGCGCATCCTTGGCGAAATCGAAAAGCAGCTCGGCGGCTACCTGCTGTGGACGCTGGCGGTCAATGTCCTGCTCGGCGTGGCCATCGCCGGCGCGTTTGCGGCACTGGGCGTGAAGGGTGCACTGCTGTGGGGCGTTGCCGCGATGCTCCTGCGCTTGGTGCCCTATGCCGGCATGGGTCTGCTGATGGTCGCCAGCGTGCTGGGGGCATTCTTCCAGTCAGGCTCCTACTCGTACGCGCTGCTGGTGGGCGCGGTCGTGGTGTTGCTCTCCACGATCATCGGCCTGGGCGTATCCACCTGGACGCAGAGCCGGCTGGCGCAGACCAACGCCACCGCCATCTTTCTGGGCCTGCTCTTTTTCGGCTGGCTGTGGGGACCGTGGGGCATCTTCCTCGGGGCGCCGCTGGTGGGCATCTGCAAGCTGGCGTTCGAACGCATCGACCCCCTGAAACCCGTTGCGGTCTTTCTTTCCCGTTAACGCCATGCGGGCGACCCTGATGAACATGGAACGCATGCAGATGCGCGCATGAAAGCACCCCTACCGACCAAAACCCCGCGCAGGCCCCCTCAAGGTGAAAGCCGCGGCGATGCCCCGCTCGCGCGCCCGCGTCGTCATCAGCCGCAAGGCACGGCGCTTGCCGTGTGGAAAGACTTCTGCACGCTCGTCCACGATACCGTCAACTCGTGGCTGGATGACTACGCCCCCAGCATGGGCGCGGCACTCGCCTACTACACGGCGTTCTCGCTGGCACCCCTGCTGCTGATCGTCATCGCGGTGGCTGGCTACGTCTTCGGCGCCGAGGCCGCCAGGGGCGAGCTGCTCGCGCAACTCGACGGCCTGATGGGCGCGGAGGGTGCGCGCGCGATCGAAGCACTGATCTCCAGCGTCAGCGAGCCGGCGCGCAGCGCGGCGGCGGCGATCGCGGGCAGCATCCTGTTGCTGATCGGGGCCACTTCGGTGTTCGGCGAACTCCAGGACGCCCTCGACCGCATCTGGCGCGCGCCGGCCCGCCGCTCGGCCGGCTGGTTCATGCTGCTGCGCGCGCGGGTGCTGTCCTTCGGCATGATTCTGGCGCTGGCCTTCCTGCTCATGGTGTCGTTGGTGGTTTCGACCGCGCTCGCCGTGCTGGGCCAGTGGTGGTCGCCCGCGGCCGGGCCCTGGGCGGCCCTGCTCGAATGGATCAACTTCTTCATCAGTTTCGGCCTGGTGACCGTCATGTTCGGCTTGATCTACAAGATCATGCCGCGCGCACGCATCCAGTGGCGGGACGTCTGGATCGGCGCCACCGCCACCGCCCTGCTGTTTACGATCGGCAAATCGCTGATCGGCCTTTATCTGGGCAGGAGTACGCTCGTGTCCGGATTCGGCGCCGCGGGCTCCTTCGCGGTGCTGCTCGTTTGGGTGTACTACTCCGCGCAGATCTTTCTGCTGGGTGCGGAGTTCACCTGGGTCTACGCGCACGCCCACGGCTCCCGCAGCGGGCAGCCTAAGTCGCCATGAGCCGCTTCCCTGGCAATGTTCGGTAGTCGAGGCACGCTCTCCGGTTACCGCGGCTGCGCGCGTGCCGGCGTCACTCGCCAGATCACGTTGCCGACATCATCGGCCACCAGAACCGCACCCGCCTTGTCCACCGCCACGCCGACCGGCCGGCCGTACGCCTGACCTTCGGCATTGACGAAAGCCGTCAGCACGTCTTCGATCCGGCCCGCCGGCCGCCCCTGCACGAACGGGACGAACACGAGCTTGTAGCCGCTGCGCGGCTTGCGGTTCCAGGAGCCGTGCAAACCGATGAACGCGCCGCCTGCATAACGCTGCGGCAACAATGTGCCTTCGTAGAACACCATCCCCAGGGGCGCGACATGGGCGCCCAGCGCGTAATCCGGGGCAATCGCCTTCGCGACGAGATCGGGCCGCGGCGGTTTCACCCGCGCATCGACATGCTGGCCAAAGTAACTGTAGGGCCATCCGTAGAACGCACCGTCCCGCACCGAGGTCAGATAGTCCGGCACGAGGTCGCTGCCCAGCTCGTCGCGTTCGTTGACCACGGTCCACAGCACGCCGCTCTTCGGCTCCCAGCCGAGGCCGTTCGGATTGCGCAGGCCCGACGCAAACAGCCGGGTCTTGCCGGAGGCGAGATCGATTTCCAGCACGGCCGCCCGGTTGACCTCGTTCTCGATGCCGTTCTCGGCGACATTGCTGTTCGAACCCGCCGTGGCATACAACAGTTTGCCGTCGCGGCTGGCGAGGATGTTCTTGGTCCAGTGATGGTTGATCGGCCCCCCGGGAAGCTCGGCGACTTTCGTACCCGCCGCGGTGATCTGCGTATCGCCGGTCTGGTACGGGAAGCGGACGACCGCATCGGTGTTGGCGACATAGAGCTGATCGCCGATCAAGGCCATGCCGAAAGGCGAATGCAGGTCGCGCAGGAAAACGGTGTGCGTTTCCGCGATGCCGTCGCCGTCGGCATCCCGCAGCAAGGTGATGCGGTTGGCGCTCGGGGTTCCGGCGCCGGCGCGCTGCATGACCCGTTTCATGATCCAGCCCTTGATACCCTTGCCGTCGCCCGGCTTGGGCGGGGCGTTCGACTCCGCCACCAATACGTCGCCGTTGGGCAGGACATAGAGCCAGCGCGGATGATCCAAGCCTAGCGCGAACGCATTGACCGCGAACCCCTGCGCCGCCACCGGCGTCACGCCTTCAGGCCATCGCACCGCTGGCGCGATGAGCACTGTCGGGATCGCGGGCGGATTGGGCCTCGGCAGGGTGGGCTGCGGGCCGGTGTCGGCATGCTCTGGCAGGGTCGCCGTGTCGCCGCAGGCGGCGAGAACGAGCGCGAGAATCAAGGTGCTGCACAGCGTACGGCGTGTGCTGGCGGGCATAAACCACTCCGGTTGGCTGACTCAGTCGATGCTTGCACAGAGGACCCCCGCGCAAGTCAGCGTCAGCCTGAATGAGGTGTAGGACATAGCCTGAGTGCCGGCGGCCATCGTTAGGCGGAACATGCTCACCGATTCCTCTCCTTCCGCCGGCACGCCATGAACGGTCTACACGTCGCTTCCGCCGCCGCCGCGATGACGTGGCTTTCACTGGCGTTCGCGCAAACCACCCTGCCTGAAACCTCAGTCTCCGCCACCCGCATCGGCCGCGATGCGCTCCAGATCCCGGCGGCGGTGGATGTCATCGACGGCAGCACCATCCGGGATGACCGCCCCCAGATCAACGTGTCCGAAACCCTGAACCGCGTGCCCGGGATCTACGCCCCGAACCGCGGCAACTATGCGCAGGACCAGCCGATCATCTCGCGGGGCTATGGCGCGCGGTCCGCCTTCGGCGTGCGTGGCGTCCGACTCATCGCGGACGGCATTCCACAAACGATGCCCGATGGCCAGGGCCAGACCGCGAGCTTCGATCTGTCGTCCGCCGACCGCATCGAGGTGCTGCGCGGCAATTTCGCCAACCTGTACGGCAATGCGCCCGGCGGGGTGATCCAGCTCTTCACCGCCGACGGTCCCGCGCAACCCACCGTGACGGGCGGCGCTACCTTCGGTTCCTACGGCACCTCACGCTACCACCTGCAGGCAGGCGGCACGTTCGGGACGTTTAATACGCTGATCGATGCCTCGCGCTTCCAGACCGACGGCTACCGCTCGCACAGCGCCGCCACCCGCGAGCAGTTCAACGCCAAGCTCAAATTCTCGGCATTCGGCCCCGGCGTGCTGACGGTGATCGTGAACGGGCTCGACCAGCCGGAAGCGCAGGATCCGCTGGGCCTGACCCGCGCACAGGTCATGCTTGATCCCCGCCAGTCCAACGCGCTGGCCACCGCCTTCAACACCGGAAAAGCGGTGCGGCAGGGGCAACTCGGCGCCACCTACGCCTGGTCGGTCGATGGGCATGCCTTTCAGGTCATGGCTTATGGCGGCGACCGCCAGGTGACGCAGCGCCTGGCCATCCCGCTCGCGGCGCAGGCGGCGCCCACCTCGTCCGGCGGTGTGATTGATCTCGCGCGCGGATTCGGCGGCGCCGGGTTCCAGTGGTCGCATACATGGGGCGAGGTCCAGCCGCTGACGCTGACCGCCAACCTCAGTTACGACGTGCAGAACGAAGCGCGCAAGGGCTATATCAATGACCTCGGCGTGACCGGCGCACTGAAAAGGGACGAGCACGACCGTGCGTCCAACACCAATCTTGCTCTGCAGGCCGAATGGCAGGCGACGCCCCGGTGGGCGCTGTCCGCGGGACTGCTGCGCACCAGAGTCGCGTTTCGTTCCAGCGACTATTTCGTGGCCGCCGGCAACCCGGATGACAGCGGAGCAGTGACCTACGCGCAATGGAACCCGGTGGCGGGTGCCGTCTTTCGCGCCACCGACACGGTCAGCCTCTACGGCAGTCTCGGTCGCGGCTTCGAAACGCCGACCTTCGCGGAACTCGCCTACCGTCCCGGCGGTGCCAGCGGACTCAATTTCGCCTTGCAGCCCGCGCGCAGCCGGCAGGCGGAAATCGGCTTCAAGTATCGTCCCGCCGCCGCCATGCGGGCCACCCTCGCCCTGTTCACGATCGCGACCAATGATGAAATCGTGATCGACACGGCAAGCGGAGGACGCACCACGTTCACCAACGCCGCGCGCACGCGCCGTGACGGCGTCGAACTCAGCGCGGAAAGCGCACTGCCCAACAACTTCAACATTTATGCCGCCGGGACCTGGCTCGACGCGCGTTACGCCCAGCCCTTCGCCAGCGGCGTGCCGCCGGTCACCGTGCCTTCCGGCAACCAGCTTCCGGGCGTGCCGGCCGGTCAGGCCTACGCCGAGCTGCGATGGCGGCATCCGGGCACGGGATTTCGCACCGCGATGGAAGGCCGGGCGGTCACGCGGGTGTTCGTTAACGACGCCAACAGTCAGGCCGCGCCGGGTTATGCGCTGCTGGCAGCCAGTGCTGGATTCACGCAAAAAGCCCGCGGGTGGACGCTCTCCGAATTCGTGAGGGTCGACAACCTCGCCAATCGCCAATACGTCGGTTCGGTGATCGTGGGCGATGCCAATGGCCGCTATTACGAACCGGCGCCGGGACGCAACTGGTTCGCGGGGGTGAACGCGGCGCTTGAATTCTGAAGGGCGCAGGCACCCACCGTCATCCCGCGCGGCCTCGCGCAGCGCTACGCTCGCAGCGCGAACAGGTCGGCGTCGGGATCGGGCAGGCCGAGGATGGCCCGCTGGATCACCTGCGCGGCGATCGCGCTGAAGGTGATGCCGTTGCCGCCATAGCCCAGCACGGCGAAGCAACGGGGCGCACCCGGGATCGCGCCGATGGCGGGCAGCCCGGTGGCGCTCGCGCCAAAACAACCGGCCCAACTGAACGAGGGTGTCGTATCGATGGCTGGCAGCAGCCGGGCCAGCTTGCGACGGATGGCCAGAATCTTCTTCGGCAGCAGCGCGTCGCGTTTCACCTCGCTCGCGAACGCTTCGTCCTCGCCGCCGGCGATCACCCGGCCATCCAGCGTGGTGCGCAGATAAAGGTAGGGATCGGCGGCCTCCCAAATGAGGCAGCGGCTGGGCCACAAGCGGCCCGGTTGCGGCACCGTCGTCAGGGCCCAGGTGGAACTCACCTGGTAGCCGCGCGGCTTGATGAGCTTTACCAGTTCGTAGCCGGTGGCGAACACGACGTGGCTGGCGCGGACCGCATGGCCATCGGCGGTCGTCAGCGTGACGTGGGCACGGCCCGGCTCGATATCGAGCACTTCGGTCGGGGCGTGGATGCGGGCACCGCGGGACAGCGCGGACCGCCACACACCGGCAACCAACGCCGCCGGATCGAGCTCACCGGCGCCGGTGGAAAGGATGGCTCCCGGACGCTCGATACCGGTCAGCGCGCGGAGTTCATCCGCGCCGATGAACCGCGAGCGCAAGCCCACTGCCGCCCGCGCCGCCGTCTCCCGTTTCAACTCGGTGACGTTCAATACGTTGCCCGGCAAGTACACGGTTTGACGCTCGCGGAAGCTGCAGCGCAGTCCGAGGTCGGCGATCCGGCCGCGCAGGAAATCGACAGCCGTGGCGGAGCGCCAGTACGCACGTACCGCGCGCTCGCGCCCGAGCTTCCGGGTCAGGTGGATCAGCGGCTGGTCGATCTCGAACTGCAGCAAGGCGGTGCTGGCGGGGGTCGAGCCCTTGACCGCGCCGCGGCGGTCCAGCACGACGACGCTTTTGCCTGCGCGCAGCAGCGCGTCGGTCACCAGCGCCCCGCTGACCCCGGCGCCGACGACGGCGACATCCACGCGCAGGTTCCCGGCGAGCGGCGCGCTGGGCACACGCGGTTCCCCGCCGCGTAGCCAGTAAGGCCTGCCGGTGCGGAGATCGCGTTCTACGGTAGCCGTCGCTTCCATGTGGGCATCCTTCAGCGTCGCGGCAGCCTGCATCTCACCACCCGCTACGCCACGATCACCTCCAGATCGGGGCGCCCGGGAAAGCGGTGCTGGCCGATGGCGGTGGCGAAACGCCTGGCGAATCCGCTGTTGACGGACTTTCCCGACACGGCGATCACGCCTTCGCCCTGAAAGTCCCCATCCGGGGCGCCGGCCGACGCCGCCGCAGTGGCCAGCAGCAGGTGGCCTTCGTCGCTCGCGGCGATGGCCTTGCCGTGCTTGTAGGCTTCTTTCACGAACAGCACGGCATTGGCGTCGGCGCACAAAGCCTCCGCGCTGGCTTTACCGCCCGGCACGAACACGGCGTCGAACAACACCGAGGAGACGGTCGGCAGGCTGTGATCGGGCACGATCGGCGCGCCATCGCTGCTCTTGATCGCGCCCAGGCGCGGCGCGATCAACTTGAGGGTGGCCCCGCCGGCTTCCAATACCTTGCGCATCGCGTCGATCGCGGTGCCGTCGACCTTGTCCGCCACCAGCACCGCGACCGCGCGGCCGGCGATGGAGTCCTTGCGGGTGATCGCCATGCTCAGCGCGGCATCCGACTTGGGTTTATCAGTACGGGGCAGACCCTTCGCGCCCGGCGGCGGTGGCGGAACAGGCATGCCCAGCCCGTCGGCCACCCGTTTCGCCAGCGTGGCATCGACCTGCGTGAGGTTCGACACCATGCGCTCGCGGATGGCGGGAACGCCCACTTTGGCCAGCTCAAAGCAGAAGGCCGAAACGATATGGTGCTGCTCCCAATCCGCCTGACTCCGCCAGAATAGCCCCGGTTGCGAGAAGTGATCCGCGAAACTCGGGCTGCGGACGCGCTGCTTTTCGCCCTCCATGGGTTCGGCATGACTGACGAAGCCGCCCTGTTCCCAAGGCCTTTGCATCGGGCAGCCGCCGCCGAGCGTGTTGGGCTCGTAGCTCACGCGCCCTTTGACGATGGTGTGCCGCATGTGGCCGTCGCGCTGATTGTTGTCCACCGCGGCCAGCGGGCGATTGATGGGGATCTCGTGGAAGTTGGGACTGCCCAGACGGGAGAGCTGCGTATCGGTGTAGGAAAACAGCCGCCCCTGGAGCAGGGGATCGTTGCTGAAATCGATGCCCGGGACCAGGTGTCCCGGATGGAAGGCGACCTGCTCGGTCTCGGCGAAGTAGTTGTCGGTATTCCGGTTCAGGGTGAGTTTGCCGATGACGCGCACCGGCACCAGTGATTCCGGAATCAGCTTGGTCGCGTCCAGCAGGTCGAAATCGAACTTGTGCTCGTCCTTCGCCGGCACGATCTGTACGCCGAACTCCCATTCCGGGTACTGGCCGCGGTTGATGGCCTCCCACAGGTCGCGACGGTGAAAATCGGCATCTTTGCCGGCGAGCTTGACCGCTTCGTCCCAGACCAGGGAATGCACGCCGAGCACGGGCTTCCAGTGAAATTTCACAAAGCAGGCGTCGCCCGCTTCATCGATGAAGCGGAAGGTATGCACGCCGAAACCTTCCATCATCTGAAAGCTGCGGGGAATGGCGCGGTCGGACATCGCCCACAGGATGGTATGCGTGGTTTCCGGCACCATCGAGATGAAGTCCCAGAAGGTGTCGTGGGCGGATGAGGCCTGGGGAATCTCGTTGTGCGGCTCCGGCTTCACCGCATGGATGAGATCGGGGAACTTGATCGCATCCTGCACGAAGAACACCGGGATGTTGTTGCCGACCAGATCGAAGTTGCCTTCCGGGGTGTAGAACCGCACCGAGAAGCCGCGCACATCGCGCGCGGTGTCCGCCGAGCCGCGCGAACCGGCCACGGTGGAAAAGCGGACGAACACCGGCGTTTTCACCTTGGGATCCTGCAGGAAGCCGGCTTTCGTGACCTTGCGCATCGACTCGTAGAGTTCGAAGACCCCGTGCGCCCCGGCGCCGCGCGCATGCACAACGCGTTCCGGGATGCGTTCGTGGTCGAAATGCATGATCTTTTCGCGCAGGATGTGGTCTTCCAGCAGCGTCGGCCCGCGGGCGCCGGCCCGCAGCGAATTCTGGTTGTCGCTGATCCGCAGGCCCTGGTTGGTAGTGAGCGATTCGCCCGGTGCCTGCGCGAGCGCTGACGCCGCCTGTTCGGAGCGGTTGGCGTCGGCGGGCGACGGATCGAGGCCGGTCAGACGGGCGGGCGCCGGTTTGGGGCGTTTGGGTTGGGGCATGAGAAATGTCCTGTAAGTGTGCTGCGATCAGCGCAGATCGGGCCGCGCGTTGGAGAAGTGGTGGGTTGGTTCAGCCGGCAATAATCCAGTCCAGCACTGCCTTGCCCGCCACGGCGGACAAGGCGGTGACCAACGTGCCCCAGGCCATGTCGATCAGCGAAAGAGCCACGGGCCAGCGCTTCAGCGTCGCCAGGTTGGTCAGATCGTAGGCCGCGTATGCGAAAAAGCCGAAGAGGGCCCCCGCGACGAGCGTCTGGTGCCACCCCTCCGCAGCAGCGTGGGGCGCCACGGCAAACACCACGATGCCGCCGGCGAAGAGCAGGTAGAACAGCGCGGCGACCGCGAGATTCGGCCGGTCTGCCATCAGGTGGCCGATCTCGTTCCGGTAGAGCCGCTTGGCGATCACCGTCAGCCAGAAAAAGTCGAGGACCACCATTGCGACAGCGGTCGCCGCGTAGGCGGCGGTGTATTCCATCATGGGTTGGGGCCTGACTTCGTCGCTTTACTTCCGGGGCACCTCATGGGCGATTATCTTTTTCGCTTGGGGAAACCCACGGTGGGCGCTCAGGTGAAGAGCGCGATCAGAATGATGATCGGAATGGGAATACCGAGAAACAGCAGCAGTAGTGAACGCATGGGAGGCTCCTGAAATAAAAGAGGGGAAGTGCGTGCTCAGAGATCGCGCTGCCGGCCGCCGTAGGTGGCCGCGAGGCTGGCCACGAAGGCGCCGATGAGGAGCGAAATAAACAACCAAAGCGCGGCGTAGGCGGAAGCCTTGCGGGCCTTGTCGGCCGCCTCTTTGGCGGTAGCTTCCGCTTCACGCAGCGTGGTCTGGAAGCGCGCAAGCGTGTCCGTTACGCGCTTTTCCGCTTCCGGCTGTGTCAGGCCGGTGCGCTGGGCGACGATCTGCCCGACCTGGCGCACATCCTCCGCCGGCATCGTTCCCGTGCGCAGTGCGTACGCAAATACGCGAGTTACTTCGGCGGTCGTTCCGGTGGTGGTGCCGCCCGCCGCCTGTGGGGCGCTGCCTGAAGGGTTGGCGGCAGCAGTAGCCGTCGCGTTCACATTTTTGCGAAACAGGGTATCGACGACATAGTCCAGGGAACCGCCGGCACCGGCGGGTTTCCCCACTTCAGAACCCGCGGCCAAGGCGCCTGCCGCAGTCGTGGCGGCACCGCCAACGATGGCAGCACCCGTTTTCACGCCGCCGCCGACGATCGAGCCAATGACCGTTGTCAGCAAGGCCGCCGTCGCCAGTGAAGCCACGGCCCACGCGAGGAAGCCGTGCGCCGTATCCCGGAAATACACCTCGTCGGCGTTGGTAGCCGCCCAACGGGTTCGCAAACGTCCCGCAAGGTACCCGCCGGCGCCGGCCGCAACGATCTGCGTGAAAGTAATCCACAGGATGGTCGACACGCCAAAGGTGGCTGCACTGATCCCGTCCTGCGCCCAGGGCGATACCGACGAGAGACCCAGACCGGTGCCAAGAATCAGCAGGATCAGCGATAGCGCGGCGGCGGCGGCGGCGCCGGCCGCGATCGCGCCCCACGACACAGCGCTCGCTGTCATGGCTGCGGTTTCCGCATCAGCGTTTGACGGTGAATGCGCGCGTTGAAGTTCTTGAGGGGCGGTGACGTTGGAAGTCAGCATGATGGTTCCGGTGGACGAAGTGAAAATACGGTGGCGGGATCGGCGGCGGATAGGGCCACAAAAGAGCGGGGCCCGGACACCACTTACAAACCTTCCTCAGCGGGCGGGATTGCCGTCAAGACTCGGGAAAGCTGCAGGATCTTCGATCCAGGATTGACGGGTAGATGGCGCCGACGCCGTAGGCGTTCGGATCAGGTCGATGATGGCGTAGATCAGGAACGCGCCGATGATCCAGATGGGCAGAAGCGTTTCCATGTGAGCTCCTCGAGTGACTGTTGGAAAGAGAGCGCCCCTCGCGCGGGCGGCATGCATGTGGGCGACAGGACGGAAGATAGAGCGCCCGACACAATGGCTCTGTCCGTCCTGGCTGGAAACGACTGTCGGAAAACTCCCACGCAATGGCGGCGCGAGGGAAGGGGAAGACGCAAAAAAACCGGACCGCCAGGGCCCGGTTTTGTCCAGCGTAAACCAGGAGGAAGTGGTTAGGCTGGCTACTGTTAGTTCCGATCGCGTCGCGGCGCACGTGCCACCGTGTCGCTCCGTGTGCCCGAGTTATCCATACCCGTGGTGTTATCACGCCGCATGCCGGAAGCATCCCTGCCCGTGGTGGTATCGCGCGCCATTGGGGTGGTAGAGCCGTCGCGCATGGCACCGCTGCTGCCGGTGGCAGAGTCCCGCGCCATGCCCGCACCTCGACCCGTGCCTTGCAGCGGCGGGTTCGTCGCGGTGGATTCGTTGGGGTTCTTCATGGCGTCAGCCTTGGGGCTGTCCTTCATCATCGTGCCGCTTCCCGTCGTATTCGGGCTGGTCATCGGCGGTTTTGCGGTCGGGGTGGATTCATTGCGGCTGGCCGGTGCACCTGAGGTTTGCGCGTACACCACGCCCGCGGTCGCGAGCACGGCGACGGTGATCAAGGTCTTCGAAAATGTCTTCATGGAGTTCTCCGTAGTGGGTTAAATACAACGGTCACCGACGACACGCACTCACGTGCGGAACGCTGAAGACCACACCCGCACTATCGGCATCCCCTTGCCGGGTCCCTGTCGACCGTCCACTGAACTTCCGGTAGGCGCACTCCCACCCCGGCCTCACGCGCCGGCTTGGAGTTCGGGCTAGATCGCTGGACGGGTCATGGTCGTCGATTCCAGGGACCAGATGACCGCGCCATGAGATTCATATGCGGCAGCGCACAGTAGGCTCGGGCACCACGCAGGCAACATCGTGTTCCCGGTCCCGAGCAACGTTACCCAGTGAAGCGGCCCGGCAGCGCCTGTAGGCGTTCACTGACGGTCAACGGGACGCGCTGCTGACGGTGGCCGCACCGTTAGCGGCGCAGCATGCGACCAGCAACACCGTGCACGTGTACCCGCTCATCACCCAAGTCCCATCACGCTCTAACTCTAGGAGATCACGACCATGTCCAGCCACGAATCAATTGCCCCGGGCGCCAACCGCACCGCACCCGGCGGCGCCAACATTGCGAGCCATCGCCCGGACAACAGCGGCCCCGGACCCGAAATCATGGCGGCCGACACGCTCGAGGGAAACAACGTCGTCAACCGGCAGGATGAAACGCTGGGCGAGATCACCGATATCATGCTCGATGTCCCGTCCGGCAAGATCGCCTACGCCGTCATGTCGTCCGGCGGGTTTCTCGGTATCGGTGACAAACTGTTCGCCATTCCCTGGCACGCCTTGACGCTCGATCCGAAACAAAAGTGCTTCATCCTCGATATGTCGAAAGAGCGCATGGAGAAAGCGCCCGGATTCGACCAGGATCATTGGCCGGCGATGGCGAATGAAGCCTGGGCGGGCGATGTCCACCAGTACTACGGAACGCGTCCGTACTGGTCCTGATCGGTTTCCGGTAAGGAGACGGCGTGCCCACGGGTACGCCGTCCCCCGGCCGTACGCCATAACCTTCCCGACAACATCCCGTCGCGCATGCCCGTTCGTCCTCTCTTCTCCCGTTCGCAGGCGCCGATACCGTTCGCAGCCGCAGGCCAGGCCCGCGGCCATCCGATCCAGAGCGCATCGTGACGCCGGCCGCTGCCACCCAGCCGGCGGTGGGCGAACTCGCGCTGTCCGGATCGTGGACCGCGCGCGGCATGGGAAAGACCATCGAAGCCCGGCTGGGGACCCTACCCTTTTCTGCACGAACCAACACGGTTGCGGACGGCACGCGCATCGACGCGTTGGATACCGCCGGCGCCTGGGTCTTGCACAAACTCCTGACACGCCTGCAGGACGAGGGCACGATCGTCACGCTGCGCGGCCTGCAGCCAGGCATGGCGAAGCTCCTCGATACCGTCACCAAAGGCATCACCGAACAGGCCGCGCCGCCCTCACCGCCCCCCCCAACAACAGCCCTCGAACACGTCGGTCGGCGTGCTGCGGCTGCCTACAGTCAGGGCGCGGCCATGCTGACCTTCGTAGGCGAAAGCGCCTTGGCACTTGCCGGCAGCATCGCGCGCCCGGCACGCTTCCGCTGGCGCCCCATCCTCTACAACATCCGCACCGCCGGCTTCGATGCCCTGCCCATCGTCGGCTTGCTGTCCTTTCTGCTGGGGGTCGTCGTCGCTTATCAGGGTGCGGCTCAACTGCGGCAGTACGGGGCCAGCATTTTCGTTGCCGACCTGGTCGGCCTGTCGATGCTCCGCGAATTCGCGCCGCTGATCACCGCCATCGTCATCGCCGGTCGATCGGGTTCCGCGTATGCCGCGCAAATCGGCACGATGGTGGTGACCGAGGAGATCGATGCCATGCGCACCATCGGCATCGCGCCGCTGGAACTGCTGGTCCTGCCGAAAGTGATCGCGCTGATGATCGCGCTGCCGCTGCTGACCGTCTTCGCGGACGTGTTCGGCGTACTGGGTGGCATGCTCATGGCGCACGCGCAACTGGGCGTCGGTTACGGGGAATTTCTCGACCGCTTCGTCAAGGCGGTGAGTCTGTCGGACTACTTCATCGGCATCGCCAAAGCGCCGGTATTCGCCGCCATCATCGCCATGGTCGGATGCTTCCAGGGCTTTCGTACCCACGGCGGCGCCGACAGCGTCGGCCGCCAGACGACCCGCAGCGTGGTGCAGTCGATCTTTCTGGTGATCGTCGCCGACGCCCTGTTCTCGGTCGCGTTCAGCGCGCTGGATCTCTGATATGCAAAGCGTCACGCAAGCCGGTGAACCGGTGATCCAGATTCGCAACGTCTCCACTCGCCTGGGCGGGCACGTCGTGCACGCCGGACTCGACCTCGAGGTGCGGCGTGCCGAGATCTTCGGACTGATCGGCGGCAGCGGCTCCGGGAAGTCGACGCTGCTGCGGGAAATGATCCTGCTGCATCGACCGGACGCCGGCTCGATCCGCGTACTGGGCGTCGATCTGCAGAATCCCGGGGACGAAGACGCGCAGGCGCTGCGGCAGCGCGTGGGCGTGATGTTTCAGCACGGCGGCCTGTTCGGCGCGCTGACGGTGACCGAGAACGTCGGCCTGCCGCTGCGCGAGCACACCGGGCTCTCCAGCCGGCTAATTGATGAAATCGCCGCCTGGAAGCTGGCCATGACCGGACTCAAGCCGGAGGTGGGGGCGCAGTATCCGGCCGAACTGAGCGGCGGCATGCTGAAGCGGGCGTCGCTCGCCCGCGCGCTGGCGCTCGACCCGGAACTCCTCTTCCTCGACGAGCCCACTGCCGGCCTCGACCCGGCCAGCGCCGGCGGCGTCGATGAACTCGTGCGCAGCCTGCGCGACTCGTTCGGGCTGACCATCGTCATGATCACCCATGACCTCGACCTGCTGTGGCAGGTGGCCGACCGCGTTGCCGTGCTCGCGGAGGGCAAGGTCCAGGGCGTCGGGCCGATGTCCGAACTCGCGCGCATGGACCACGCCGCCATCCGCCCCTTCTTCGACGGGCCGCGCGGCAGAGCCGCACAAGAGCAGAGCGTGCAGCCGATTGGTGCGCGGCGCCGCGGAAAACCGGGAGCGCCCTCATCGAAACCAAGGTGAACTTCACGCTCGTCGGGGCCTTCGTGCTCGGCCTCGGCGCGGTACTGATCGCGGGGGCACTCTGGCTCGCTTCGGGCGGCGCGTTCCAGAAGAAGTACGATCCGTATCTGGCGATCGTGGGGGAATCGGTCGCCGGACTCAACCTCAACGCCGCGGTCAAGTACAACGGCGTCGACGTGGGCAAGGTGCGCAAGATCCGGCTGGACCCGGGCAATCCGGACCGGGTGATCCTGCAGTTCGCCATCGAACGCGGAACGCCCATCAAGCAGGACACTTTTGCGGTGCTCAAAACACAGGGGCTGACGGGCATCGCGTACGTCGAACTGAGCGGCGGCACGCCCGGTTCGCCGCCGCTGCTGGCTGCGGCGGACGGCGAAACCCCGGTCATCCGCACCAAACCCTCGCTCAGCGCCCGCCTGGAGAACGTGCTGACCACCGTGCTCGCCAAACTGGACTCCACCTCGGACAGCGTCAACAAGATCCTCAGCGAGGAGAACCTCGCCGCGTTCAAGAGCACGCTGGCCGATCTGTCGGTCGTCGCGCGCACCCTGGCCGCCCGCAAGGACTCGATCGACGCCGGCATCGTGAATGCCGCCCGTACGCTCGACAACAGCGCCCGCGTATCGGCTGAACTGAGCCCGGTGCTGGACCGCATCGGCCGCAGCGCGGACGCCGTGCGTGCGCTGGGCGAAGAAGGCGCGCGGGCCAGTGTGAGCGCCGGCAGGACGATCAACTCGGTGGGGGCGGATGTGAAGCGCTTCACCGCGGAGGGCCTGCCGGAACTGCAAGACCTCCTCGGCGAAATGAATGCGCTCACCGTGTCCCTGCGGAGCTTCATCGAAGAAACCGAACGCAATCCGCGCGGCTTCCTGTTCGGCCGCAAACCCCTGCCGGAAGGCCCGGGGGAAGGATCGAATGAAAGGCGGGGGAAATGAATGCGGCTGTTGTCCTGACCGTTTGCAGGTCGTGGCGCCGCTTCGTCGCGGCGGGCTTGTGTGTCGTGCTGGCCGGCGGCTGCGAAGCGCTGCGCCCGACCGCCTCGACGCCAGCGCCCGGCTACTATTCGCTGGACGATGCGCGCGGCAACGCAGCGGGCGGGCGCGCCCTGCCGGCGGCGGCGCCGACCCTGGTGATCGGCCCGCCGCGCGCCGCGGCGGGCTTCGACAGCCAGCGCATCATCTACGTCCGTGAGGCCCACCGGCTGGAGTATTTCGCGCACAGCGAATGGATCGATCCCCCGGCGCGCATGCTCGCGCCGCTGATCGTCGCGGCGTTGCGCGACAGTGGCGGCTTCAGCGCGGTAGTGCTGGCGCCGAGTTCGGCCGGCGGCGACCTGCGACTCGATACCGAGGTCCTGCGACTCCAACAGGAGTTTGCGGGCCAGCCGAGTCGCGTACGGTTCACGTTGCGCGCCGCCCTCGTTGAGAACACCAGCCGCCGGGTGATCGCGTCGCGCGACTTTGAAGGCACCGCCCTCTCGGCCAGCGAGGGTCCCTACGGCGGCGTGCTCGCCGCCAATCAGGCGGTGCGCGCCGTGCTGGAGGATCTCGCCACCTTCTGCGCGACGGCCGCGGCAAACTGGCGGCCCGCCGACGGCCGCAACGACGACCGGCGCGATCCCAGGGGCCTTGGACCGGAGGCGAGCAGACGATGACCAGGATCCGCAAAGGAGAGGCGCCGGCGCCGTTGACGCGCGCAGAATTCCACGACCGCTTCAATGTGCGCTTCTACGATCCCGCGTACGCGGTCGAGCACGCAGCCATCGCGCGGCTGGAGGCCATCGCATGGGACGCCCATCAGGAAGGCCGCAAGGCCCCGCTCACCCGCCCGGCAGGCAAGGGCCATGCCGATCCGGCCTACCCGATTTCGGTCGAGTGGCTGGCGACCCGCAAACGCCTCAAGGCCGCGCAGAAACGCTGGCACGACCGCTCGGCCCCCTCGCGCGTATTGATCGTCTGCGGCAGCGCGCGCAACGACGGCACCTGCCCGGGCGAAATTTCCAAGACCTGGCGCCTCACCGAAAGCGCGCGCCACGTGGTGCAAAGTCTGGGCGTCGAGGCGGACGTGCTCGACCTGAGCCTCGTGACTTCCGAGTACGGCCGCGCCATCCACCCCTGCAAGGGCTGCGTGTCGAGCGCGATGCCGCTGTGCCACTGGCCGTGCAGTTGTTATCCGAACCACGCACTGGCCCAGACCGGCGACTGGATGGCCGAGATCTACGAACGCTGGGTCGCAGCGCACGGCGTTATCCTCGTCGCACCGACCTACTGGAACCAGTCGCCGAGCCCGCTCAAACTGATGATCGACCGGATGGTTTGCGCCGATGGCGGCAATCCCGATCCGAGTTCGACCCATGGCAAGAAAGTCGTGGAAGCGAAGCGCCTCGAGCAGCAGGGCTGGGACTACCCGAAACACCTGGCGGGGCGGGTCTACGGCGTCGTCGTGCATGGCGACGTCTCCGGGGTGGAATCGCATCGTCGCAACCTGACCGACTGGCTCGACTGGATGGGGCTGATCCTCGCGGGCAACGCGGCGAGGCTGGATCGTTACATCGGCTACTACGAGCCTTACTACAACAGCCACGATGCGCTCGACCGCGACCAGGCCGTGCAGGAAGAAGTACGCAACGTGGCGCGTTCGGTGGTCGGCGGCGTGCGGCAGTTGCGTGCCGGCACGCTCACGCAGCCCGACCGCAAGCTGCGGCCGCCACGGCCGAAGTGACCGCGGCCGATGCCCCCACTTTTCATCCCACCAGGAGCATTCCATGAACGAGAAAATCGCCAGCGTGCGCTGGGATGGCCGGGGCAAACAAGGCCACGGCAAGATCAGCACCGAGACCGGTGCGCTGAAGGATTATCCGTACGGTTTCGCCAGCCGCTTCGAGGACGACCGCGCGGGCACCAACCCCGAGGAGATCCTCGGCGCGGCGCATGCGGCGTGCTTCACGATGGCTTTTTCGTTTGCGTGCGACAAGGCCGGGCTCGCCACCAGCAAGGTCGAAACGCAAGCCAGCGTACGCCTCGCCAAGCAGGGCGAAGGCTTCGCGATCGACCGCATCGCGCTGACCATGGAGGCCACGGTGCCCGGCATCAGTGACGCGAAATTTCAGGAACTCGCGGATCAGGCCAAGCGGGAATGTCCGCTTTCCAAAGCGCTGGCCGGCGTCACCGAGATCACACTGAAAGCCACACTCAGGTAAGGCGCAGGGAACTTGCCCGAGGTAGCCCTAACTCCCATAACTCCCACAAAGGAACCGATATGAACACGGAATCGAACACACACGAGCAGCTGTGGGACCTGATCAAGGACATCAAGTTTTCGATGTTCACGACCCGCGACGCGCACGGTCATTTGCATTCACGGCCGATGACCACCCAGAATAAAAAGCTCGATGAAGACGATCGGCTGTGGTTCTTCATGTCCAGGAAGGATACCCCGGTCGCCGAACTCGCCACGCATTCCTCGGTCAACGTCAGTTACGCGGACCCCGACAAGGATCGTTACGTGTCGGTATCGGGCACGGCGCGCCTCGCCGACGATCCCGTCAAGACCCGCGAGTTGTGGTCGGCGATGGCCGGCGCGTGGTTTCCCGGCGGTGTGGACGACCCCGACCTGGCGCTCGTCGAAGTGAAAATCGCGAACGCGCATTTCTGGGATGTGAAAGAAAGCAAGCTGACGCAGCTCTACACGATGGCAAAAGCC